>OCVV011266131.1_pt1 | contig 75137 bp, 112 predicted proteins | sample 1539721 | NCBI WGS metagenome assembly OCVV01 (sample SAMN02144230, study PRJEB22623) | gut metagenome | biome: sheep rumen | host: Ovis aries | place: New Zealand
ACGACTTTGACAGTATAGATATATTTCATATCACGGATAACGGAACGTATAACGGGACATACTTAGAGTCGATAGTCACTGGCGAAATAGTGACAATCCGTAAACCGACAGTCAAAAAAGTAGGAGCAGTTAAAAAAGTGACTGCTACAGTCAAAGCATAATTAAATTGCATACAATGTTTCACGTGAAACATACCACCCCGTCACACCGAACACCCGTTCGATGTGACGAGCTTTGCGAGTTGACTCCCGGACACAGCCTGGTACTTTTCTATATACCGAGCAACGCCTGGACACAGCCTGGCATTTTTCTATATACCGTGTCGCTTCAATTTCGGACACCACCTGGACAATTTTATATAAACCGTATCGAGTCCCACGTACTGGATAAGCTGGTACGTGGGATTTTTCGGAGGACCAATACTATATACCGTGCTGGCATTGTCATTTTTAGGTTGTTTGTGTTATAGTATGTTTACAGACAGGAGGATTACAGAATGTCACAATCACCTATAACAATAGCAAGAACCATTGCCAATGCTCTCAATATGACGTTTAAAACTCATGTAGTGATTAACCAGAGTAACTTTTTTAAAAATGGCCACCAGGTTAAGATGTACACTATTAAAGACAGCTATTATGGCGAGATTCCTTTTAGGAAGTATTTTGACAAGGAGTTGTTTAAGACATCTAGTGGTGTCTATGCCTGCCTATTTATGCGGGATTTGCTGTATGCGTTTCAGCAGAAGAAAGTTGAGGACAACCCCAATGAAGGCTATCTTCATGTGTTTTCAGAAAAGAGTTTACAGAAGAGTATAGACTATATGTTAGACCGGTATAAAGGAGGCGATTCGTTTTGAATGAAGCACAGGTACCTGATGCCTACGGAAATGGCATAAAGAATAAGATACTGACCACTACACTGACTACGCATGACGGCACAAGGCTTAGTCCTAAAGAGGAGAAATTCATCACGCTGTACATAAAATACAGTGATGCGGGACAGGCTGCAGAGGAGGCAGGTTATTTAGTTCGTGCTGAGAGAAAAGACAGAAAGCTGGCATATGCCCGCAAAGGTAAATCTATCTTGTCGAAGGACTACATCAAAGCAGAGATAGCGGCAAGAATGGATGACTATCGAGACTCACAGATAGCCGACACTAAAGAGATATTGATGTACCTCACAAGAGTAATGCGTGGTGACGAGAAAGACCAGTTCGGCATAGATGCGTCTTTACAGGAAAGAACATCGGCGGCTAAGGAACTCAATCGCAGACTTCGTGAGTTAGAAGTCGGTGATTCAGTAGGTGGCGGCAAGGAAGTACATCTTGTATTGAGGAGGGAATAATGGCCAGGCGAGGACGACCACGCAAACAGACTCAGCAGGACAGTGAGATTATCCTTGATGTCAATGAATGTATTGCTCCTGTATATTTTGATGCTATGGACGATATTTTAGACCATAAGCACGTTCATTATGTCTTTAAGGGCGGAAGAGGTTCTGCTAAGTCATCTTTTATCTCTGAGATGATTCCTCTTATTATGATTAGTAATCCCAAAGTTCACGCCCTTGTTTTCAGAAAAGTCGGTAATACTATAAAGAACTCAGTCTGGTCCCAGGTTATTTGGGGAATAGACAAGTGGGGGCTAAGAGATTATTTTCAGATACCCAAGACCATTGCTAATCCTATCGTCTATAAACCCACAGGACAGCAGATATTGTTTATGGGTCTTGATGACCCTAATAAAGTCAAGTCTGTGAAGCTACCCTTTGGGTATATTGGCATAACATGGTTTGAGGAGCTTGACCAATATTCTGGTGAGAAAGAGATAAGAAAAGTCTTACAGTCAACAATGCGTGGCGGCATAAAGTTTTGGGACTTTCGTTCTTTTAACCCGCCTATCTCTAATCTTAATTGGGCCAATCAGTATGCCACTGATGCTATGAGCAGAGTGAATACCCTTGTTACCTCTACTAATTATGTAGATATACCGGAAGATTGGTTAGGGCAAGCGTTTATAGATGAGGCACTTGATTTACGAGACACGAATCCGCTTGCGTATGAGCATGAATATCTCGGAATACCTGTAGGCACTGGAGGAAACGTCTTTGAAAATGTAGAGCCAATGTATATGAACGATGAATATATTTTAGGCTTTGAGAGATGGCTAAGAGGAGTCGATTGGGGCTGGTATCCAGACCCTTTTGCTTTTACTCTTTCGCATTTTGACCCGTCAAAGAGAGTGCTGTATATATTTGGAGAGTATCGGTGCAATAAGGTATCGAACAAAGGTACGTATGACAAGATATTCCATGAACTAAGGATAGCAGACCGTCCTTTTGCAGGTCCTGATGACATCATAATCTGTGATAGTTCAGAGAATAAATCTATATCAGACTGGAAAAGCTATGGGGCATATGGTGCAAGACCTGTAAAGAAAGACCCGGATAGCATAAATTACTCGATGAAATGGCTTCAATCCCTAAAAAGAATCTATATAGACCCCGTAAGATGCCCCGAAACTTACAAAGAATTTATAGAATATGAGTATGATAGAGATAAGGAAGATGAAGTAATCAGTGGCTATCCCGATAAAGATAACCATAGCATAGACTCTATCAGATATGCTACATCAAAATATTGGGTAAGAAGAGGACAGTAATTCGTTGAAGGTACTGTCCTACAATGTTATACTACATATATAAGTAGGCACTCATAAAGGAGAACTGATATGGGCTTATTGGATAAATTGAAAGGAGCAGTAAATCATATGTTGGGCCGTGATGTTATACAACAGGTACTAGCTGTAAAACCTGCCATGTCGGCAGAGATGATAAATCAGATTCAGCTTTGGTCAGAAATGTATGAAGGCAGAGCACCGTGGTTAAAAGAGCCTAATGTTATGAGAGGTGAATTTGAGAGAGTCGTTTCACTTGGACTTCCTGCTCTCATAGCAAGTGAAAAAGCAAGAATGGCTACACTTGAAATGGAGAGTGAGATTACCCCTCCTATGAAAGATGTAGAAAAAGAAAATCCTGACTATGAGCCTCCATCAGTAGATGAGTCTACAGGCATGGTAAATATGGGTCGTGAGTCTATGATGATTACAGAACCTGAACCTGATGGACCTACTGAACGTGCGGACTTCATGAATGAGCAGTACAAAAAGGTGATAAAGCAGATACGCAGACAGCTCGAATATGGTATAGCTAAGGGCGGTCTGGTAATTAAGCCTTATCCTATAATACATGATGACGGCATAGAGACTCAGGCAAGAGATAAAGAGACAAAAGAAGGAGACGATGAAAGACTTTCATCTGATAACCCTCTTCCTAAGTATGATATAGGATTTGATTATGTACAGGCAGACAGATTCTATCCTCTTTCTTTTGACAGCAATGGCAATCTTACAGAAGTAGCATTTTTAGCTACCCATGTTGATAAAGATAAGATGTATACAAGGTTAGAGCATCATCTTTTAGAGGACCATCTTCTCACTGTGCATAATTATGCCTTTGTCAGAACGAATGTTGATGGTATGTTAAGAGGTGTAATAAAAAATGCTAATGACCTTGGAAAGCCATGCAGTCTAAAAGAAGTTCATCAATGGGCTAATCTTGAAGAAGAGGTCAAGATAAAAGATGTTGACAGACTGTTGTTTGGATATTTCAAGATGCCTGAAGCCAACACTATTGACCCTTATTCTCCACTTGGCGTGTCAGCGTATAGCCGAGTAATTTCTCTTATAAGAGATGCCGATGAGCAGTATTCGAGAATGCTGTGGGAGTTTGAAGGTGGTGAACTTGCTATTGATGTTGACCGTGATGCTCTATCCATACAGACATTCACAAACGGCACTGTACAGACTCAGTTGCCCGCTAAACAGCAGAGATTGTTCAGAAAAGTGGATTTGAACAGTGAGGAAACTTATGAAGTATTTGCTCCTCCTCTCAGAGATGACTCCATAATTCATGGACTTAATCTTATACTCACTAGAATAGAAGATGTTGTAGGCTTTAGCCGTGGCACTCTTTCCGAAGATGTAGGAATACAAGTAAAGACTGCAACAGAGTTGAAGATTAACAAGCAGAGAAGTTATGCCGCAAACAAGGATATACAGCAGGCACTTGAAGATGCCTTAAGAGATACAGTCTATGCAATGGATGTATATTGCAAGCTCTACAATATGACTCCTCCTGGTGAATATCAGATTTCATTCAAGTGGGATGATTCTATTATAGTAGATACGGAAGTAGAGCTTGAAAAGAGAATGTCCATGATAAGTGCAGGCATCACATCTAAGCTCGAAACAAGAATGTGGTACTTCGGAGAGACTGAGAACCAGGCAAAAGCCGCATTACAGAAAGTCGAAGATGAGAAGAAGCAGAGCATGGAAACAAATATCCAAGCTCAGGCTCAGCTCGGTGATGTAGCTCAAGGTAAAGACTTCTCGGGCGATAACAATAATCCCGAAGCTAAAGCAAAGCAAGGGGCATTTAACAAAGCAGAAACTGCCGCAAGTAAGACAAATTCTGCATCCAAGTAGTTTACAGGCTCGAAAATGTGTTCTATAATGATTATGGGTGTGGTGTTGATTTTGTCATCACTGTAACCCTCCTACTTCCCTGGTAGTATGTGAGGCTGCCAGGGTTTAGGTAATAACTCGATATGAGATTATTATAAATTCGTCAATGCGGTGAGACATTTAAACTAACCGTACATTCCATCGCAGAAAGCGACTGCGGCTTTATAAATTAAACTGATTGAAGAATGTGAAAGGAGAATCTATGCTACTAAAGGACATTTTTGACAAGGCGACATCTGAAAACAAAGCTCTTACCTTGGAGGAGTTTGAGCGGATTGCTAAGGAAAACAAAGCAAAGTTTACAGACCTGTCAGAAGGCAAGTATGTAGACAGACAGAAGTATGAGGATGACCTTGCAAAGAAGGACACGGAGATTACATCTCTGAATGACACTATTGCGACTAGAAACACAGACCTAGAGCAGTTAAAATCTCAGCTCGAAAATGCTGGAAGTGATGCCGGGAAGTTAGATGAGGTAAATTCTCAGTTAACCGCTCTCCAGGCGAAGTATGATGCTGACACCGCAGCATTGCAGACAAAGCTATCCGCACAAGCGTATGAGTTTGCTGTTCGTGATTTTGCCGGTAAGCAGAAATTCTCTAGCTCTGCCGCAAGACGAGATTTTGAGCGGTCAATGATTAACAAAAATCTTCCTATGGATGATGGAACGATAATAGGGGCAGAGGACTATATGAAAGTATACGCAAAGACAAATGCCGATGCGTTTATTCAGAAAGAATCAGCTCCTAAGACGCCCGACCCTCAGTTTGTAGGTTCTACACCTGGTGGTAAAGAAAAGGGCGCAAAGATGTCTTTATCAGAAATGATGAAGGCTAAAAATGAAAATCCCGATTTCGTTGTAAGTTTTGATTAAATAGAAAGGAGAAAATACTATGCCATTTTTTGACGCAAAACTCTTTAATGGTGAAGTTTTCCAGAAGTATGTGGACAGAGTGCCTAATATGCACCTGAACACACTCATCAATTCAGGAGCAATCATTGGAAGACCCGAGCTTGCTGGCGCTATGTCAGACCAGGTTGGTGGAAACTTCCTCACAACTCCTCTGAAGGGACTCATTGGCGGAACACCTCTGAACTATGATGGTGTTACCAACATCACAGCAACAAGCACACAGACCTACTCACACAGCAGAGTAGTTGTTGGTCGTGCAAAAGCATGGACAGAGAAAGACTTCTCATACGACATCACTGGTGGAGTAGACTTCATGCAGAATGTCGCAGAGCAGGTTGCAGAGTATTGGGATGAGCAGAATCAGCTTATTCTCATCAAGATTCTTGATGGTATCTTCGGTATGTCCGATGATGCTGGTGCTGAGTTTGTAGAGGAGCATACTCATGATGTATCCGGAGTTGCAAATAGTGAAGGCGTACTTGGCTACATGGATGCTACCACACTCAATACTGGTATGCAGAAAGCTCTCGGAGACCATAAGCAGAATTTCTCACTTACTCTTATGCACTCCGCAGTTGCTACTCACCTTGAGAACCTGAAGGTGCTTGTATATCTGAAATACAATGATGCCAACGGTATTGAGAGAGACCTCAACATTGCTACTCTCAACGGACGTATGGTTATCGTTGATGATGATATGCCTGTCATTACAGAGGGCTCTGGCACATCTGCTGTAAAGAAGTATGTTACATACGTCTTTGGTAGAGGCGCTATTGAGTACACAAACTGTGGTGCTAAGGTTCCTGCTGAGATGGCAAGAGACCCTTACACCAATGGCGGTAATGATACTCTCATTACTCGTAACAGACAGTGCTGGGCACCTTATGGAATTTCCTTCAAGGGCATCGGTGATATTGCTACACTTTCACCTACTGATGCTGAACTTGCTGATGGAGATAACTGGGAGCTTGTTAATACTGGTGGTACAAGCAAGATTTATCTTCCTCATAAGGCTATTCCTATCGGAAGAATCATCTCGCTCGGATAAATTGGCCTTCACTATCTCTTCATAATATTCCATTTCATAATCTTTGAAAGGCGGTTGAATCTATGTATCTTACCTATGACGAATATTCAGAATACGGCGGAGCATTAGATGAGACCGCCTTCAACGATTTAGAGTTTGATGCAGAAAGCACAATAAACTGGTACACGTTTAACAGACTAAAGAAGCCTGAATGGGCATCTGCTTTAGAAACCGAAGAGTTGAAACGTTGTATGTACCAGCTTATAAGATTAAAGCAACTTGAAAATGAAATGCTGGCATCAAGCTCAGGTGGAGCAGGATGGGGAGTAGGATGGACTAAAGAAGCAGGTATAACACAGGAAACTAACGATGGTGTGTCAGTAAGCTACAATACTATGAGCAGTGGAGAGTTGATGACATATCTTAACGGAAGTAAGACAAAAGATGACCTCATAAAACAGTATCTCGGCAGTATCATCAATGATTTAGGAAGAAATCTTCTATATAGAGGCATCTACCCGGGAGAATAATATGGTAGGTTATATTTTTAAAGCAGAAAACACGATTACAAAAAAGGTCTATATAGGAAAGTATCTCAGCGTAAAGTTTGATAAGAAGTATATAGGAAACGAACCTGGTGTACTTTCTGACGTTGAAAAGTATGGAGCTGATAAATTTATCGTCAATATGCTAAAGGCTTGTGAAACAGTCAAGGATTGCGATATGGCATATGACCTAATTTTGAAAGATTACAACGCAAAAAATGACGAGAAATTTTATAACTTTGAGCAAAAGGTATCAGATGTACCTGAAGCTGAAAAACCAACTAAGAGAACTCGTAGAAAGAAAGAGAAGAAAGAAGAATGAACACTTATCCAAGTTGGTGGAACGATACCATAACCTTATACAACAAATACACAGACCCCGAAACAAATAAGGTTAAGTGGTATCGTCATGTTCTCTCAGACTGCTTTTATAAGCATACCGTTGAGAAGATGACAGTGGGCAGAACAACAGTTGAAGGAAATTCTACTATTTGCAGAATACGTCCATCAGAACTGTTTAAGCCTAAAAATGAGTGGATGCGTCTGAGTGATTCAGACAGAGAAGAGTGTTTTACCCTTGATGCGGGCGACATTATTGTTAAAGCAGAAGTACCTGATATTGTAGATGAGTATGTATCAGACCAAAGGTCATCTGATTTAATCAATAGCTATCATTCTTGGCCCGGATGTTTTACTATTGAGACAGTGAATATCAATGTTGGCGGTGGAAGAGGAAATGAACATTATCATGTAAGAGGTACATAATATGTTGAGATTAGAAGTAGACATAAAAGGTGTACAAGATAATGTCAATCGTATGCTGAAAAAGAAGGTAAAAACTATCTATTACGACAGAGTAATGGATGAAATTGCCTATCTTCTGAAAGATACAATGGAACCATATGTACCTATGAAGAGTGGTCAGCTAAGAGGAAATGCTTATGTAGATAATGGAAACATTATCTATACAGCGAAAGCTGAAAGACGTGGAGGAAGATATGATTACGCCGCATATCAGTATATGAATGAGTTTCCTAAAAGATTTACTCCTGGTACATTCGGTCATTGGGATAAGCATCTTACAGCCGCAGACAAACAGTATTTTTATGAGCAGGTTAAAGACTTGATAGTAGAGGAAATGAACGATGCGTGATAAGAATGTTGCCATGATAGAATTTTTAATGGATTGTCCTATAATTCAAGAAAATCCTTTGTTCTTTAACTTTGCCGAAGAAGAAGATGGCAACAATCATTACATCACTGAAAAAGTTTCTACTGTGGCACAATATATTGACGGAAGTGCGCTAAAACAGTATACTTTTACTATAGCCAGTTACTCTTATGTAACTCATGTGGCAATAGACAATGACAATGTTTTAGTCAATGAGAACTTAGAGAACATGGCAAAAATACAAGGGATTCTCGACTGGATAAATGAACAGTCTGAGAGCGATAATTTTCCTGATTTCGGTGAAGAGTGTATAGTGGACAGTATGTCAACACTTACCTCTGACCCTAATATAGATGGAATTGATACTTCTGTAAATCCTCCAATAGCAAGGTACTCAGTCGGTGTAAAACTGATGTACCTAGACAATTCAAAGAAACTTTGGAATTAAGAAAGGAGAAAGATATGTCAGAGCAGTTTAATCTTAGAACTGGCCAGAGAGCCGAGAGAAAACTTCTCATCACTGTGGCTGAGTGGACAGATGGTACAACCACTGTAAGAGAGTTCCTTGGAACAAGGACAGAGGACTCATCCATTGAGTACAACTCCGATATTGAGACAACCACTGACATCCTTGGCAACAACTATACTGACCTCAACAGAACACAGCCTGAGCAGACATTTGATGCTTCACCTGTTATCGGTGGTGATAAGCTGAAAGCACTTCTGAACGACATTCGTAGAAGGAATGCTCTTTCAGAGCTTCAGCAGTTTACCATCTATATCATTACCGCATTCGTTGGAAGTTCTGCTGACGGATATGCCGCTGAGAAGCATACCGACTGCACAATTACCTACGATTCAATCGGTGGTGATGTAAATGTAAACTTCCCTTACACCGTACACTTCTCAAACAAGATTACTACTGGAACAGTAGATAAGCTTGCTGAGGACTTCGTGTTTACGGCCGATGCAACTGTTTAAACAAAACTAGGAGGGTAACACATGGCAAAATCAACATCAAAGCTCTTTGAGAGCGAGGAACCAAAAGAAATGAGAGAGGATGCACTGAATCTACCTGAGGAAAACATCATAGATTCCTCTGCAACTATCTTAGGAGAGACATCGAAGCCTGTTGATGATGTTGTCGACCTTGATATTTCAGCTATCAAGAAAAAGAGATTTCGCATCAATGGGGACAGTTCAAGAATATTGGAGCTTAACACCAGCGATTTGAATATCGCTACAAGGATGTCGGCTTCTTACGAACGACTTGTAAAGTACATGGACAAAGTCGGTAAAGTTCTTGAAAAACTTCCTGATGAAGGTGAAGAGGCTAATGAGGAGCATGAGGCTGAAATCACAAAACAGCTCGATGACATTGATAAGGAGATGAGAAAAGAGCTGGATTACATCTTTGATGCTCCTGTAAGTGAAGTTTGTGGATATGGGGGTTCGATGTATGACCCTTTCAATGGAATGTTCAGATACGAGCATATCATGGATGCCATTACCAAACTCTATGAAACCAATCTTAATAGCGAGTTCAATGCTATGAGAAAGAGGATAAACGCAAAGACTTCCAAGTACACAAAGAAATATCACAACTAAATCAAATAAGGAGCTCCGTGTATGTATGAATTACCTACGGAGATAATGATAGAAAACGTCCCGTATCAGATTCGTAATCGAGGAGATTATAGAATGGTGCTGGACGTTTTTTCTATTTTAGAGGACGAGGAATTAAAACAGTCTGAAAGAATTATTTCCGCTTTAATGATATTTTATGAGGACTTTAATGACATTGACGATGTTTTAGGAAATGAAAATTTAGAAACATTGGTCAAAAAGATGTATGAGTTTTTTAATGGAGATAGGCTAAGTTCAGAAAAGAAACAACAAAGAAAGTTAATAGATTGGAGTGGTGATTCTGCTATGATTTGTGCCGCAATAAATCATGTAGCAGGAAAAGAAATACGTTCTGAGCCCTATATACATTGGTGGACTTTTCTGTCATACTATATGTCAGTAGGGGAGAGTGTATTTTCTACTGTCGTTGGTATAAGAGATAAACTTGCCAATGGTAAATCTTTAGAAAAATGGGAGAGAGCGTACAGAAACGAAAATCCTCAATACTTTAGATGGAAATATAAGACAGTTGATGAGCTTGATGCAGAAGAATGGCTAAAGAGCGTATGGAATAAGGAGTAGCTTATGGATGGTGAAGTAAGGATTCCCATATTTCTTGATGTTGATACTGACAGTATGGAAAAGGAGATACAGAAAGTAACTCCTAAGTTAAATAAGTTGAAAGCTAGTATAGCTAGTATTTCTGATGCCAGGTCAAAAAATGTCAGTCTCATTGATTATGCCAAGTTGCAGATGGCAGAAAAGAAAATACAGGATATAAAGCAACAGATAGATACGCTAGGTAGAGCAAAACTTTCAGATAATCAGTGGGATAAACTTATCGTTGAGTATCAGAAAGCCGCAACCACTATAGACTCTGTTATCAATAAGCATCGGGAATTAAGAACAGAGATGCGTAGCCAGATGAAAGTTCAGTGGGGCGACATCACTAATGATAAGGAATTAAAGCAGTATACAGACGCATTAGATGGCAGATTAAAAAAGACACAGGAGTATATGGATTCAATACATGCCCATGACACTGTGTTCGATGAAACAAAAGCCAAGATGCAGGACAATATTGCTTATATAAAAGAACTTATTTCTGAGATAGGCAAGTATGAGCAAGAATTATCTGATGCCAAGACAAATGCGAAAGAGCGCACCAGCGAATATATGGGCATGACCAAATCAGGAGATTATTCTGCTGAGGCAATAGAGGCCCAAAGACGTATAGCAAAAGAAGCCAGAACTTTATATGAGCAGTTGCAGATGGAGTCTGCCAGCGCCACACGCTCCATAAAAGAAGATATTAAAGTAATTATGGAGGCAGTTACCGCAGAAGAAGATTTACTGAAATCTCATGTAGAGACATTAAAGACCACAAAAGTATCTAGCGAAGATGCTAACCGAGCTAGTAATGCAGACTTAGATAAAAGAATAGTTATAGGAAGAACTGTAGAGGCCGAAGAGGAATTAGTAGATGCCGAAGATAAAGTTACTGAGGCTACAGGAAGAGAAGCTAAGGCCACTAAAAATTCTACTGCCAACTACTACTACAAATTAAGGGCTGTTAAGATGCTCGGATTTGTATTTGGTAGTGCATATAGAGCAGTTGATAGTTTTGGTAAGAGGTCTCTTGATGTTGCCAAGAAGACCGCGGCTGCATATGCTAGATTACTTCCTGGAGTAAATCTTTTCAGATTAGCTACTCTTAGAGCCGCTAACTCTCAGAAGAAGCTAACAACCTCTATGAAGTCTACCCGCAAAGAATTAAAATCGACTAACAAAGAGGTAAAGAATACTACTCATACGCATGAAGGATTTAACTTCTCACTAAAGAAGGCCATAAAGTCAATATTGGCTTATGGCTTCGGTATCAGGTCATTGTATATGCTGATGCGTAAATTACGTTCAGTAATAAAAGATGGCTTAGGTGAGATGTCTCAGCAGTTTGAGGATGTTAATGAGAGAATGTCCTCAATACTCACATCTATAAACTATATTAAGGCTACTCTTACGACTATTGTTGAGCCTATGCTCACTCTTGTTGCTCCTGCATTAGAGAAGATTTCTGAATTAGTGGCTAACATATCGTATCATGTAGCATCGTTTATCGCCGCTCTTTCTGGTCAGCAAAATGTATACAAAGCAGTAAAAGTACAGGCAGATTATGCAGAATCCCTCGATAAGACAGCTAAAAATGCAAAGAAGGCAAGAAAAGAGCTTGCTGGATTTGATGAATTGAATGTGCTTCATTCCGATGATGACGATGAAAAAGACTACACAATGGGTTGGGAGCTTGTTCCTGCTCTGCAGGAGGCACTGCCTATTTTAGATAAAATCAAAGACATGCTGAGTAAGCTGTTCGAGCCTATACTCAATGCCTGGAACAAGATGAAAGACTTTGTAATCAGTTCATGGAAATATGCCATGGAGAGATTAAAGTCTTTAGCTGGAGCAGTATGGGATGATTTCTTAAAAGTCTGGCAAGACCCAAAGACTCAGAAAATCTTTGAAGATTTATTTAAGATAATCGGAGATATAGGACTGATTGTTGGAAATCTTGCTGGCGCATTTGAAAAAGCGTGGAGACACGCAAACAATGGTTATAGAATACTGTCATCTCTCAGAGATATTATAGGAATAATAGTTGATGGCATAAGACGATGCGCAGATGCTACAGTAGTATGGTCTGAAAAACTCTCATTTATTCCTCTTCTTAGTGCGATTGCTGATGTTCTGGAAAAACAGATTGTTCCTGCAGTACAGAAAGTTGTAGACCTTTTTGTATACCTTTATACCACAGTCATACTCGAATTAGCAAGATACCTTATAGAAGAACTTGCTCCTAAAATCGTACAGATTATAGGAAATATTATTGAGACTATAGGAATACTTGCTGACAAGATACATAATGCCCTTGTAGAAGCAGATAGAGGAGAACGTATAGTGCAGGCTATAGAGTCTGTACTTACCATTGTAGCCGACACTCTTCTTAGATGTTCAGAAAAAACGAAAGAATGGGCAGAAAAGTTAAATGTAGTTCCTTTAATTGATGCTATAACAAATGTATTAACGAATCAGGTAGTACCCGCTGTTGAGAAAGTCAGTGGTCTATTTGAGTACCTGTATAACAATGTTGTTCTTGAATTGGCAAGATATTTTATAGAAGACCTTGGACCAATAGTTGTAAACGTTATCGGAGGCATAATCGAGATTATTGGTAATTTGTCAGGCAAGATAACAGAAGCACTTGATACTGCCGATAGAGGAAAGATAATTATTGAATCTATAGAATCAATAATTTCAATAATCGCCTTAGGAATAAATGACTGTGTTCAGAAAACAATAGAGTGGTCAAACACAATTAACTTTGATACACTCTTCGCTACTATAGCTACTGTTTTACAGAACCAGGTAGTGCCGGCTGTTCAGAAAATTGTAGACTTGTTTGTTGCTCTATACAATAATCTGATACTGCCTTTGGCTACTTATGTGATTGAAACATTAGGGCCTAAGTTTGTTGAAATCTTTGGCAATATCTCTGAGACTATCGGCAATATTGCTGAAAATATAAAGAAGGCCTTTGAAGAAAATAATGCCGGAGAAAGAATACTTTCAGCAACAGAGACAATAATATCCACTATAGCCGACAAGTTAATTGATGTTACAGCAAAGACAAAAGAGTGGGCTAAAGAGTTAGACTTCTCCAAGCTCACAGATGCTTTTGCAAGGTTCTTAGAAAATACACAGCCTGCTATCAGCACTATCGTTGATATATTTGGTAAATTCTGGACAGACGTATTACTTCCTTTCTGGAAATATATCATTGAAACAGGTGGACCTAAACTGCTCGATATAGTAGGAGAGCTAATCTCTAAACTTGATTGGGAGAGCATTAAAGAGTCTGTCGATACTCTGTTTGGTGCGTTTGAGCAGTTCCTTGAGCTTGGATGGGAAACACTGTTACAGATAATACAGGATGTAGGAGACAAGATAGCAGAGTTTGTAGATTCTGGACATCTGAAAACTCTCGTTGATTGGTTTAGCGAGTGGGTAAACAAAGCTGACCCGGAAACATTAGCAGGTAAGATAGAAAAGTTTGTAGTTGTATTTGCAGACCTGTATGCAGGATTAGCTATAACTTCTAAAATAATTATGCCTGTAGTTACTGGATTCATGACACTGTTCAATGTGTTTAATAACGTAGGATTAGTTAGTAGTATTAAAGGTCTCACCGCAGCAATAGGCGGAGGAGCTGGAGCAGGTGCTGCAGGAGGAACTGGACTTCTCGGAGCTATCGGAGGATTAGCTATTCCTATTGGCATAGTAATCGGGTTAGTTGCCGCAATGGTACAATCCTTTGGTGGTGTAAAAGAGACAGTAGCAGAGGTAAAAGAAAGATTTGATAATGTCAAAGAAGCTGTTTCTCAATTTGCTGAAAAGTTGAATTTTGGAGATAAGCTCGATAGGCTTAAAGATACCTTTGATAGAATCAAAACTTCGTTGCAAGAAGCCCGTCCAATATTCGAGTTCTTGTTAGATGTATTAGCTGGCATAGCGCAGGTAATTACTGAAACACTTATGGGGGCAGTAAGTGGACTAATTCCCATAATTGATGGGGCAGTAAATATCATAAAGGGATTTGTCGATACAATTAGTGGCGCTCTTGAAGGTATAGGAGCATTAGTTCTTTGGTTCTCCGGGGACAAAGATGGAGCAAAAGCTCTTGCAGAGAAAGGATGGAGTGACTTTATTGGAGGTCTTAGCGAAATAGCTTGGGGAATATTAGAAGCTATTGAGGGAGTTATCGAAGGAATAGCACTGGCTCTTGCGGGATTTGTAGACTATGCTCTTCCTGGAGTATCTGAAAAAATTAGTAAATTTGCAGAGGATGTTAAAGGATTCTTTGAGAAACTCAAACACGACCTTATTGGTGACCCTATTGTTTATGACATCAGAGATGGTATTATAGAAGGATTTGGAGAGTTTGTAAGTAAGACAATAGAGTCTATTGGCGGATGGGTAAAAGACGTATTGGCTGACTTCGGAGAGTTGAAGACCAACACCATTGAAAGATTTAATGAAATGAAGACCAATATCATCGAAAAAGCTGGAGAGATAAAAGAGAATGTTGTAACTAAGTTTGGTGAGATGAAAGAAAATCTCGGTGAAAAAGTCAATGGGGCAAAAGACTTCATCGTAGAAAAGTTTACCGCTTTGAAAGAAGGAATGTTAGGAAAGTCAGATGAAGCCACTACTCAGACAGAGCAAGACTTCTCTGATATGGATAGCAATATCAAGGAAGACATTAATTCTACATCACTCAGTACAACAGGCATAGAATATATCCAGGGGTTACAGAATGGTATAGTTACTCAGATGCCTTTGCTTATTGAATATCTTGGTCAGCAGATATTTGCTATATCTCAGTTATTCCTTACAAACTTCAACGCTACGACATTGTATTTTGCCGGAACGCAGTTGATGATTGGATTACAGATGGGAGTAGCTGCTGGATATGTAGCATTTGCAGAATATCTTACAACAGTATTACTTCCTGCACTCAAACTTATCTTTACTACTGCGTTTAATACAACAACCTTGTATCAGGCAGGAATAGATTTGCTGACAGGTCTTGAAACTGGACTTGCTGCCGAATTACCTAATTTAGAGCTTGCTGTTAATGACATATGCGCAAAGTTATTAGAGATAGTTTATAATCTCTTTGGAATGTCAGGTTCTACATCATCCTCAGATACAGAAAAAGAGATGAGTAGTTCCTCAGTATTTTATGAAGTAGGTGTGGCTCTGCTTAAAGGATTTGGCGAAGGACTTATCAGTGAAGCTGAAAACTTGTATACCACTGAGCAGAAAATATTTGATGAGGTAATGTCGAAATTTGATTCATTCACCAAGAAGTTCTTTACTTCAAAGGATGAATTTATAAATAAGTTAAAGACAAAACTAAGCGACATTGCCAATTCTGTAAAGAAAACCATAAAGAATATAAGAAAAGACACCCTTACTGCTCTCACTGACCTTACAAAAAAGATACTTACAGACATAAATGCTTTCGTAGTAAATGTAAAATCCATATTAAATGTCGAGACATTGTATAATACAGGATATGATTTAATGCAAGGCCTAATTAACGGTATGATGTCTCAACACGAAAAGATGATGTCTTATATATCCGAGGAAACAACCAGCATACTTTCAGCGTTTGTAGGAGATGCTAGTACGTTTGATAGGAGTCAGTATCAAAGTGAAATAAGAGACATTTACGGAGAGATGAGACAAGAACAAGATAAGGCCCAAAAAGAATATAGTCGTAGCTTACAAAAATTACAGGATAAGTATTCTAAAGGAGGAGGATACTATACTGGTCTCAAACTCGATAATGGCGAATATATGTACATTAATGCAAGTAGTAGCGCAAAAGCGTCTCAGGCAGCACAGGAACTCTCAGCGTTACAGAGAAAGTACAATGCGACATTCAACCAGATTGAATCAAAGTATAATTCAATATCAGGCAATATTGCATCTGACTCATCAAAAGGACTTAATGAGAATACCTTATTTACTACAGGCATAAATCTTATACAAGGACTTATTGATGGAATAAAAGCAAAAGTACCTGAGCTTCTTTCCTATGTAGACAGCGTATGTACGGAAATTCGTTCGAGAATAAATAAGGCTTTACAGATAAATTCTCCTTCAAAATTTACTCATGGAGTTGGCGAATACTTAATGCTCGGATTACAAGAAGGAATTGCTGACAATAAGAAGATTGTAGAAAAGGAATTTTCTAATATTGATTTAAGCATAGAAGAAGACACCTTCGAAAATAAGTTCATCCACAACCTTTCTAGTATGTCAGAACAGGCAATATCCATTTTTGATACTATGTCAGAGCGCATAAGTGAGATAATGGACAATCTTGATATAACTAATAGACTCAATAGTCTGAATGACATAGATTTGCCTAAAATAGTATCTGGCAAGGTATTACCTTCAACAGTAGAATTTACATTAAGTCAGAACTCTCAGGAAAGAGATACAAAGGCTATAGCTGATGCTGTTAAGTCTGCGGTAATTGAGGGACTGTCCGCTATGAGTTATAATAATTCTAACGAGAATGAAGAAATAGTTATTAACCTTGACGGATATGAGTTGTTCAGAGCTATGAGAAATAGAAACGACATATTTAGCCATGCTACAGGATATAGTGCATTTTAAGAGGTGACATTATGGCATTTGAAGGGTATCTTATAAAAATTGGCGGATATACTGATGCAGTCGAAAAGTACATTGTACATAGAAGCTATCATGTATCTAAAAAGCCATTAGACCTTGATAGTAACAGAGATGGTGATGGAATATTGAAGCGAACTGTTCTTGACCATGTTCCTTATACCGTCAATTTTAATCTGAGAAATAACCTCAATAATGTAGACATTCAGCACTTTATGGGAATAGTGAGGAATAATTTCACTATTCCCAAAGAAAGAAAATTGTCGGTAGAATTTTACAATCCTGAAAATGATAATTATATCACTCAGGATATGTATCTTGTTGACCCCGATTTCATCATTGACCACATTGATATGAAAACCAATCAAGTGTTCTATAGAGAAATATCTATAAAGTTTGTAGGATACTAAGGAGAGAATATATGATAGATATACCAGATTCCGTTAAACAGTTGTTCAAACAGGATAGCATATCAAAAAATTTTAGGGTACATTTTGTACATGGTGAACATCGTGATTTGGTCAATGCGGATTTTGTATCGGAGTCAGTATCATTCACAGAATCCGCTATGTCCTCTGATACATTAAAATTCGGTCTATGTGAGTCTGGTTCAATAGAGTTTCGTACATACTTTAATGAGAACATTAAAGACCTACTGATTTTCTGTAGTATAGAGATAGATATTTCCTCACTCAGTCAGAGCGAAATAGAGGAATATGGTCAGACGTCATCTGATGTTCCTTACCCTTTTTACAGTGTGCCTTATGGATATTTTGTAGTAGATTCTTGTGAAAGAATGTCTGACATATATTCTGTTGTGGCATACAATGATAAGACGGACAGAACTAAAATATCGAGAGTGTTTCAATCTCCTGCAGCCATAACTAAATTATTGAAGTGGGGAAGGCAGTATGCCTATCAAGCAGATGCAGAAGAGAAAATAATGACTTTTCCTATAACCTCTGTTGTACAGTCCTGTTTAACTCATAATTTGTCAGAAATATCAGCTGCCGTGGACGTTCGTTCTTCTAATTCTCCTGTATTTAATTGGCAGAAAAATTATTTTTCAATATCCAGCATATCTGATTCACTGTTTCATAATTTATGTAATCCTACAATAGAGGTTGAATATCGTGAAGTACCCAATGCTGGACCAGCAGGTAAATCAAGATTTTATTTATATGCTAAAGGAAGATATGTGTATTTTCCTTATGCTTCCTATGATAGCGGCACAATATCTCCTCCTATGTTTTCAAAGTATACACGCAACGATGTGGAACAAAACAATTACAAGAATCGATATCTTACATTGCCTTATAGGTTGTCGATGCGTACAAGTAATCGCATAACATGGGAAAATACAATATCGGCTACTGAGGCTATCAATGATATATATGATACGATAGCCACATATTATAATACTAATAGGGACACAATAGAATCGTCCTATGGTTTAAAGGAATCAGATTTGCTTAGATTGATGAGTCCGTCAATTAAATTCATTGATGTATCTACATGGCCTTATAGCAGTGGTAGATATCCTGAAACAGACTTGCCCGAAAAAGTTATAACATTTCCTGCTAAATGCATGACAAGTGCCTTAACTCGCTCAGATGAGGACTTAGACATAAATTCCTCTCAGAGGTTGATACATATTCCAAGTGTTGAGATAGATGATAATGTCTATCAAATAACATTTCCTGATGTACGTGGTATGCTACTTAGCGAACATCATAAAGAGTATTACAGTGATTCTGATTATTTTTATAGTACCAGTTTTGTTGCTGTATGTATTCCTACAGAGATAAACATAGTAATCAATGGCTCTGATTTATCCGCTATGTTTCCTCCTTCTTATGCGGATACAAATTATAACAATCATCTTATACCGGTTAATAGTTTTACCAATCCTGAGCTGATAGGATATGACGATACTATTCGAGATTTATATCCGTATTCTAAATATGATTTACCTGAGTTGATGTTTAAATTATCCGAATGTAAGGATATAAATCAAACGTATGAAGAGTTCATATATGATTTAAGTGGCTCTATAGCATCTACGTATTATGTGTACAATAACAAAGATAATGCGGAAGATATTCAGGCAAAATCTGTGCTATCTGATTTTGCAGAATATACGGGAAGATTTCTTGTTTATGACAGATTAAATCCTTTTCATTTAAGGCTAGCTGAACTTAGTAAACTTTCTGACATATTGTATCCTTCAGATACGCTTTATCCTGATAATGAGCTATATCCTTCAGGAACAAATGCTAATTTAGATAGGTCAATGTGGAGAACATTAACTTTTTCAGAACATCGTACTCCAATAACCCACAGAATTAAGTATCTACACAAAGAATGGCCTTATGATAGCAGTAGAGTCTTTTATGATTTTGAGTCATATGTAATAACTATAGACATAAATGAGGAAAATAATACTGCTATATATGATGTTTCCTCTAATTGGATATTTAAAAATCATTATGTTCCTGCAACTGTTCCTTCTCAAGGAATATTTCAAGATAGATGGGATGTTTTGATTCTGCTTACAACTTCATTGAATGAGTTAAGTTATAACAAAGCATCCGCAAAAATACGGGCCTTACCATTTTTAGAAGCTACAGATTCGATACATATTCTTACAAAGGAATCTGGAATAATCACTTATGCCTTTCGTCATCGTATAACAGGAATACAGTCATTGATAGACAATATAGAAAGTTGTTAAGAAAGGAGTAGCTATGTCTTATACACCAGTATATACTAACAGAATAAATTGGCAAAATAAGCCAAGCCCATCTACACCACTAGGTCAAGACAATCTTAACAAGATGGATTATGCAATATATAAGCATGATGAAAGTCTCGGAGTATTGGATAATCTTAAAGCAGATAGGTCTGAGGTAAATTCAAAGGCCAATCAAAGTGATTTACTACAGACCATAAAAACAGTAAGCTATAACACATCTACTGGTGTATTTACATTCTTATTCTGGAATAACTCTACAATTACCGTGGACTTGAATGTAGAAAAAATACCTGTTTCGTTTACTATGTCAGCGTCTGGTGTCATCACTATGATAAACACTGATGGTACTACATATACTGCGGATATAATGGACATTATTCCTGTATACACATTTAACAATTCTGCTAATATCCGTCTTGAAACTGTTGTAGATTCTCATGGAGATAAGACAGTTACAGCTACTATAATTGATGGTTCTATTACTGCCAACAAATTACAGCCTAATTATCTCGCCGATGTTACTGAGCAGGCATCAGCTTGTGCCGCTGATTCTGTGTTAGCTAGGTCTTATGCTGTTGGCGGAACAGGTACACGTCCAGGAGAAGATACAGACAACGCAAAGTATTATAAAGACCAGGCAAGAGCGATAGTTGGAGCAAATGGACACACTATTATAGACTCTCATGGTACAGTATATCCTAATAGAATGAGTCTTTTGTTTGAGAACGGACAGATTGTAGATGATGCCACAAATGACGCTACTCATATAATATTGGCGTCAACGATTACAGATGCAGAGTGGTCAGAAATTAACAATATCTTAGTGTGATATGTTATAATGAAGTAAAGTGAGGATAAGCCTATGTCACATTCTATAACAGAGCTTGTAACCAAAATTAAAAACTATATTCTTACAAAAGATGACGGAGTATTAGATACTATTGCTAAAGTAGAGAATACTACCACAGCTTCACAGGATTACGCCATAGGCGACAATCTTATTCTGAACAGAGTTTTATATGATGTTACAGCTACGATTGAAACCGGCGACATCCTATCGACATCCACGAATATCTCAGTAAGTAATAAGCTCGTAGACATTATAGCGACAAAAGCAAAAAAGCCTGTGATGCTTACAAGAATATTACTTCCGGGATATACTCAGATTACATTCCCGATAGAAGATACAGGAAATGTATTTGTAGATTTCTTTACTGATACAGGCATAGGATACACTGATATTTCTATTTCTGCAAATGATGAGGTGACTCTCACTTTTGAACCTCAATCTGCAAATGTAACTGTATACTGTCTGGTACAAGAACTGTGAGGTAAATCTTATGCTGACAATATCCAATAACAAAATCAATCTTACCAGAGGAGATACAATGATTCTCGAAGTAGCTCTGAAAGATGAGGCTGGTGAAGAGTATGTTCCTAGTGCTGGAGACAAGATATATTTCAGACTTAAAAAGAGTGTTACGGCAAAAGATATGCTCATTGAGAAAGAAATACCTTATGATACCAGAATATTACATCTTGATGAGGCAGATACTGTAGATTTAAAGTTTGGTACATACTGTTATGAGATAGAGCTTGTTACGGAGACAGATTATCATTTTACTGTTATTGCCAATACTGAGTTTGAGATAAGTCAGGAGCTGGAGATTCATGGACAGAGTTAACGGCAGAGTAATAACTAAACAGAATGTCAGTGGCAAAGTCACCACAAAGCAGAGCATTTCTGGCAAAGTAAATATGCCTTCAGGAGGAGCAAGAGACTATAATCTCTTATCTAATAAGCCTAGCATAGAGGACATCTCTCTTATAGGAAATAAAACTATGTCAGATTTTGGAGACAGACACATATCCAATTTAGAGATACAAAGCATAATTGATTCAGTATTCAATTCTTAATAAAGGAGGAAATTAAAAATGCCTGATTACCCACGCTTAGATGACAATGGTCTGTTATACTACACACAACAGATGAAACAGAAAATTGCAGAAGCTACGCCTGATATGACTGGAGCAAGTGCATTAGCTAATGGTGCTCATGGACTTGTACCTCAGCCTAACATGGGCCAAGAGGCTCAGTTTCTTAGAGGAGATGGTGCATGGGCAACTCCTCCTGGTGTAACTGATGATGCTACTCCTACTACTCACGGTCTGATGTCTGCGGCAGATAAAGCAAAGCTTGATGATATTGAGGACGATGCACAGGAAAATGTAATAGAGGAGATACAGGTAAATGGAACCCCTCTTGTTCCCTCTAATAAGTCAGTAGATATTACTGTTCCTACAAAAGTATCTGACCTCACCAACGATTCTAATTTTCAGACAGAAACACAGGTTGACAACAAGATAGCTTCGGCAATAAGTTCAACATATGTTCCCAAAGGAAGTTGTACTTTTGCTAATCTTCCTTCTCTTATAGAAGAGCATAAAGGTTGGGTATACAATGTCTCTGATGCTTTTACTACTACCGCTAATTTCGTTGAAGGTTCTGGACACGCATATCCCCAAGGAACAAATGTAGTTGTTGTAGAAGTAACAGAAGGAACATCCGTAAGCTATATGTATGATGTGCTTGCAGGATTCATAGATACAAGCGGATTTGTTCTTGCTACAGAGATGACAACTATTTCCAATAGTACAATCGACACAATAATCGCCACTGCTTTTAATACTAACTCAGGAACATAAGGAGTAAGATATGAGTAATTTTCCTAGACTTGATGAGACAGGTCTAACTCATCTTGTAGATAAGTTGGCGGAAAAGATATTACCCAATAAAAATGTTCAGTCAGATTGGAATGAATCTGACTCTACTTCTGATGCCTATATCAAGAATAAGCCTTCAAATGTTTATACCACAAATGATATTGCAAGCGCAACCATCAACGATACCGATTATATTCCTATGTCTGATGCAAACGGTAACAGAAAGAAAACTCTTTGGAGTAATATTGTAAATAAGCTAAAGAGTATATTTAATCCGCCTGTTGCTGATATAGTAAATGTATATGGAGCAAAGAATTTAATACCTTATCCGTATGACCAACCTAATTTTTCCGTACAGAATGGTATTACATTTAATGTTGATAGTGATGGGGTTATTTCTGTAACTGGTACTAAAAACAATAACAACCTTTCTCAATACTACATAGTTCTTTCAGAAGCAGGTAAGCACGGGAGTAATGGTTTAGGTATTGAAAGAGGTAAATCGTACACCTTATCTGGGTGTCCAAGTGGAGGGTCTAACTCAACATATCAGATTAGAATAATTTTTAATTATGATGCAGAAGGCTATATCAAACAAACAGTTGTTGATACAGGCAATGGTAAAACATTTACAGTCAATGTTGATGTCGCAAACATAAGAATAATGATTGATTACTTTGGTGATAGTGGCACAACATATGGAAACCTCACTTTTAAACCTATGCTCCGTCTAGCCTCAATCGAAGATAACACTTATGTACCCTATGCAAAAACCAATAAACAACTCACAGATGATTCAGCAAATAAAAAAGACCTTACAAATATCACAGCTACGGGTGCAACAAATACAACAGGTTCACAAATAACAAGCGGTACATACTTTTATTTGAACGACACTTTAGTAAAGGCAAAAGCCAATATTGCAGTCAATGCAACATTTACTTTGAATACAAATTACGAAATTGTAACTGCGGGAGGATTGAATAATCTTACTTCGCAAATTAGCAATTTAACTCAAAACAAAATACTCTGGGAAGGAGCTATGTTTATGGCGGGAAATCAGAGTATTAACCTATCTCAACAAATATCCAAACAATCAATTGGGATTGTCCTCTGTTGGTCTGCATTTGAATCATCGAGTGCACAAAACTATGATTTTGCATATCATTTTATTCCTAAATCGCATATTCAATTTTTTGGTAGCGGTAAAGGAATTGATTTTTCTATGGAAACAGAAAATATTGCAGCTCATAAATATCTATACATTTTTGATGACCATATAACTGGTTATGATTCTAATGCCAGCAGTTCCTCTACGGGTTTGTACAGTAAAATAGTTCACACAAATAACCATTGGGTATTAAGGCAGGTTATTGGTGTTTAGCAATTTGGCTGAATATTACATTGTATAGTACAGAGTGTAGCGGACTGTAACTTTTGTTTGTGTGCGTCTGCATGCATACATCACTTTATTATCCATGCTAATGATTAAAGTTCCATCATAATCGACATTAGAATAACCAGAAATATTTCTTATAGAAAGACCTTTAAACGATGCACCAGTTGGAAGAAGGTTACTGATAGCACCAATATCATAGGTCTGACCTGAAGTTACCTCCGTGTCTCCAAACGAATACTCTTTAAAGACTGCCCTAAGAGCTTCAGTTGCTAAATTGCTATTTAGCAAAATAACTCAGAGGCCATTTTGCGAACTAAAACCAAAAACGAACCAAATAAATTTTTGTAACCATTTAACAGTTTGACTAATCTTAAGGAGGATTAAAAAATGAAGTATGCAGTAATCTCAGTAATCAATGGAAATTACAGAATTGAGGCAGAAGGATTTAACTCGCTTGATGGTGCAAAGGTGTTTTTTGCAGGAAAATGGCAGACTTTGTTAAACACACCCGATGTTATTACTGCCGAAATTGCAATTGTTGATGAAAATCTTGATTGTGTAGAAAATTATAAAGAATTTATTTCGCATGAAGTGCAGGACGAGCAAATAGGAGACTAATAATTAAAAGTGCAAAGGAGGATAAGTTATTGAAATCGTAACAGGCTCAACGAAAAACAATTTCCACTTTATCCACGGTATGATATACTTTAAATAGCAGATGTACAATATATGAGGGCAAAACTATGAACGCACAGACAATACTGCCAGTTTTACAAATGATTCTTTCTTTTGGCAACATATGTGTTTTAGCCTATACTTTGTTTAAATTCCTTAATAGGCCACATGACACACTAGAAGAAAGAGTCAATATGCATGATGTTGAAATAAAGGATATAAAAAACGCTTTACATCAAGGCAATGACAGATTCAGAGAGCAGGATGATACCAATGAGGTACTTATACATTCTGTACTGGCACTCATTGAATTTGAAATTCAGTTTTGTCTTACAGAACATAAGGAACCTTCAAAAGATTTAGAGCGGGCAAAAGATGATTTGCACAGCTATTTATCCAAGAGATGATGTTTAGACAAAAGACAGGTATTGAGAGACTACAAAAGAATAAGAAACTATCGGCATTAGATAAGTATGTCATATTTTCTTTTTCATGCCTTGTTGTATTCACTGTGGTCATGATAATTTTGCAGACTGTTACAGGAATTATGCAGGATACTCTTATTACCTGTTTCTTTTCAACTTTTGGTGGTGAGCTTTTACTGTGTGCTATGATTAAGCGACTTAAATTAAAGAGAGGAGATAGTTATGGACAAATTGAAGAGTAGAAAGTTTTGGATTTGTGTTGCCGCATTTTTAGCGAGTATTGCTGTATCTATCTCAGGACTTACTACCAGTAATGAGACTATTGTTGGCATTGGTACAGTATGTGGTATTCTTTCTGCCGCTATTTATGCTTTCTGTGAAGCTGCCGTAGATTGTAAAGCTGTGAATCAGACAGACGATGTGTTCTTTGGTGATTTTGAAGATGAGGATAAAGAGTGATGGCAAGTTCAGCTCAGGCTAAACAGTTTATTCAGAAAATAGCTCCTATAATTCAAGAAGAAGCTAAGAAAAGAGGATATAAAGTATGCTCACCTATTATAGCCCAGGCTTGTGTAGAGAGTGCATTTGGCACCTCTTCATTGGGATACAAGTTCCACAACTATTTCGGTATGAAGTGTGGCTCAGCATGGAAGGGTAAGAGCGTCAACATGAAAACCAAAGAGGAGTACACTCCTGGAACTCTTACATCTATACGAGACAATTTCCGTGTGTATGATTCTATGGAAGAAGGAGTTAAAGGATATTTTGACTTCATCAACACAAAACGATATGCAAACCTTAAAACCGCAGTTACTGCTGAGATGTATTTAGCACTTATAAAAAGTGATGGCTATGCTACTTCTAGTTCTTATGTAAATACCAATATGAATTGTATTAAGAAGTACGACTTACAGAAGTGGGACAATGATAAACCAGTAGAAACTTCTAATCCTTCTGATACAATGAGTATAGATAAGATAGCTAGAGAAGTCATAGCAGGAAAATGGGGAAACGGTGCTGAACGAAAACAGCGACTAAGGGCTGAAGGATATAATCCAGCTATGATTCAGGCAAGAGTAAATGAAATGCTGAAAGGAAAATAGTATGGATGACAAGAAAGGACCAGTATCATACTTCGTTTTAGAAGGAATAATGACACATTTTTCAGTAACCATAAAAAGACTTATAGTGCTTACTGTATTAATTCTTATTTTATGGGCCGCAACTATTGCCGGATTTCTATGGTACATAAGTTTACCTATAGAAGAAGTGTCCAGCGTAAATGTTGAAAACGAAGATGGAAATGCAAACTATATTGGCAATGATATGAATGGAGATTTTAACTATGGCAAAAGTGAGTAAATCAACCTATATCAGACGAGCTACAAGAAGTGCAGGACTTATCTCATCAAGAAGGCGTAGAAGATGAAATTAGATGACATGGACAACTATGAAATTGCAGAAGCTATTGATAGGTATGTCCGTGGAGAAAGAGCAAGACAGATATTAAAACGCAGGCTATTGGATGAGATATGCTATGAACCTCTTGCTGAGGAATTTGATATATCTGTTTCTCAGCTAAAGAGGATATTGGGTAAAGCACAGGAACAGCTATTTAAACATATATCGAAATAAAGTATAATGGTGATAACAGATAATTGTTATCACCATTTTTATAGGAGAATTTACCATGATTGCATTTAGATGTCAATATAATCCTACATTAAAGGATATTGATAATTCCGCAGAGTATGTAGTACATATGGGAAATACGTCTATAGCAGGAGTGTATCCTGAGGGCATACGGAACTATTATACATATATAACTCATAACATATATGTAGGAAAGAGTATAACAAATCTCAGCAATATGTATAGTGATACTACAATTAACAATTATGTGGAGTTAAATAATGCGGTAAATCTTTTTTATACTTTTAGTTTATGTCAACAATTTAATCAGCCTGTGAATATCGTAAAGGCTGTTGATATGAATGGAACATTCAATGCCTGCTATAACTTTAATCAGACGGTTAATATTCCTAATACTGTAATCAATATGTGCAATACATTTAATGCTTGCCATAACTTTAATCAGCCTTTGATTATGCCTGATAGTGTTACTAATGCTACAGGTATATTGAATCGTGCGCATAATTTTAACTCAAATGTAGTAATAGGAGCAAATGTACAAAGTTTAGACGGCGCTTTTTCATATTGTGTAAATATGAAAAATCCTAATATAGATTTTAGTAAATTAAATGTTCCTTGTAGGATGTACAATATGTTTTATGGATGTACTAATTTTAATGCTCCAATAGTAATTAACAAGTGTTCATGGGCTGAAAGGATGTTTCAAGGGTGTTCCAATTTCAATTCTCCGATAATTATAGAGATGTTAAGTAACTACGATATTAGTTGTGTTTATATGTTTTTAAACGCTACATCATTTAATTCCATGGTATCAATCACAATAAATGAAGCTTATAGGACTAGACTAAATACAGCTGGTTTTTCTAGTATGTTTTCTGGCCTTAGGAATTTTAATTCTCCTGTGCAAATACCGAGGTTAAATAATTATAAAGGATATTTTGACAATATGTTTACTAGCTGTGTCAACTTTAATCAGCCTATATCTGATATGTTTGGCGATTATACCCGAGATGTGTCTGGAATGTTTGCATACTGTACTTCGTTTAATCAGAATGTAATTATTCCTGACTCCTATAATCAGTATAATTGTAAGAATATGCTATATCAGTGTACAAATTTTAATGGCGAGATTATTTTAGGAAATGGTGCAAATAATTGTGCTTATATGATGTATAATTGTCAAAACTTTAATCATGATATTACTTTGCCAAACACTGTAATGAACGCTTCTTCTATGCTATGTAATTGTACAAATTTTGGTAAAAACATTTATTTTAAAGGAAATTCTTATCGTGCATTGGACGTTTCACATTTACTATATGGTACAACTTTTTCGATAAGAAAAAATGTCCATTTTAATCAAGTGTTAAATAATAGGTTTAATATGACAAATAAAAGTCAGTCGTTGCAAGGAGGAATCTCCGACATTATATGGACATCCATGACAAATGGATTCTATAATGACTTTTATAATATTTATTGTTATTACAATTATCCAGGATAAAAAGGAGAAAGTAGTATGATAGCATATCGTAGTGTAGCCACAACACTTCCTGAAGGAGCAGATTTATATAAAGAATATTTAATATATGTTCCTAGTATGGTTCATAAGTATGTAGTTCCTGAGTATGGTTTTCCTAAAGACAATTCTCCATTTAAGACGTTTGATAATACTCCTGAACAATATGATAATGTGAGAATAGGAAATATTGTGGCTAATTGTTATGGACTGTTCATGAATTGCCAAAATTTTAATAAGAATGTGAATTTTGGAAAGAACGTTATTAACTTTGGCATGATGTTTAATGGTTGCACACGATTTAATCAAGATGTAATGATTAACTCATATGGCAATGATTATTCTGGAATGTTTAGTGGATGTCGTAACTTAAATTCTTTGGTGCAATTTTCAAGAACAATGAATTTTACTAGTAACGAGTCAAATCTTTCCAATATGTTTTATTCTTGCACCAATTTTAATCGACAATTTAATATTCCTTCTTCTGCACATGATATTTCAAGGCTATTCTCTGGATGTAGCAAATTTAATCAAAATATAATTATACCTTATTATGTAAATAATTGTTACGGCATGTTACAATACGCTGGCAATTTTTCCTCACATATTTACTTTTTAGGATATACAAATAGAAATATAGACGCATCTTATATGCTTGACATTGCAGGATGTCCTAACTATTGGTTAGAACCAAATGTGTATTTGCCTAAATACATTCATTGTCATCCAAGGATAGCTAATATTTTATACAATCAACCTTATATTTTAAACTATGCTAACGCAGTAGTTTGGAATACTTTAGGTGATGGAAATGGATGGTATAACTCATTCTATAATACATATTTGTATAATAACTATTCGGGCTGATAAATGTGTGATATAATGTTTACAAAAAGTAGGAGGATAAAAACATGAAACTCACTGTAGGTATTCCAGCTTTTAAAGCTCAGGCACATATATGTGATTGTCTGTCATCTATTCAGATACAGTCTATAAGAGATGATGTGGAAGTAATTATTGCATCAGATTATCCTGGAGAAGATTATAGTTATCTCAAAAAGAAATTCCCTAATCTGCATCTCATTACACTTGATTGTGAAAAGAATGTTGGTCCAGGATTATCCAGACAGAGATGTTTAGATAAGTGTTCTACACATTGGATAACATTCATTGATGCAGATGATGTATTCTATACTCCGTTTGCTTTAGAGATGATGTTTCAATCTATTCAGCCTAATGTTATTGAAGTACAAAGCATCTTTTCCCAAGAGATACAACCTAATCCTCAGAATTTAAGAAGCGTGAGAGTTGAAAATCCCGGTCATCCTTGGGTATTTGGCAGAATGTATAATGTTCCTTTTCTTAGAGCCAACAACATAGCATTTTCAGAATTAAGGGCTATGGAAGATGGTGAGTTTAACTGGAAGATACGAATGACAATAGAAGGAACACCTCTTTATATTCAGATGATAAATGAGATTACTTATCTCTGGAGATTAGGAAGTGAACACTCTATAACAAGAAGTGATGTCGAGGATGATATTCCTCAATACAACTTTGATTTATGCCAGATTGGAGCTACAGAAGCATCTATCAGAGCCGCTAAGTTTTGCAGAGAGAAGAATCCATTTAATGGCGGCATAGACAGATTCATCACTGAGATGATGATAGATAAGTATTTTACCTATGTTGAATGTAAAGCAAAGAAACCGGTATTTGAAGAACAGAATTTCTATAACGCCAAAAGATTTTATCATGAGTGTTATAAAGAGATTGAGCCTAAGATAAGCGATAAGATTCTTTCAGATATGTATACCTATATGAGAGGACAACACGCACAAGAACTGATAGGCATAATTCCTGATATAGCATTTTCAGAATTTATGGAAAGAGTGAAATTTGACAGCTATGGCGGAGAAGATGAGCTGAAAGAAATTCGTGCAAGATTGCCTCAAAAATATATAGATAACGATATAAAAACCGGTGTAATATCTTTCTAATTCTAAAAGTGGACTCTATTTGAGCTACCTACGAACTCGTAGGTAGCTCTTTCTTTTTCTATCATCAAAGTATGTACAAATACTTTAATCCAAATCCAGAACAAAAGAATGTAGGTGATTGTGTCGTGAGAGCATTTTGTGCCGCGACTAATTCAGATTGGGAATCGTCATTCGTCAAGATAGCTTTAAGAGGGTTTATCTTGCATGATATGCCCTCTTCTGACTCAGTATGGGGAGCACAACTACAAGATGAGGGTTTCACAAGACACATAATTCCAAACACTTGTCCTTACTGCTATACAGTAAAAGACTTTTGTGAAGATTACAATTCAGGTATATATGTTTTAGGAACTGGTACTCATGCTGTCGCAGTAATTGATGGTGATTATTACGATGCTTGGGACTCAGGAGATAAAGTTCCACTATTTTATTGGCGAAAGGAGAGATGATTATGCCAACACCTTATTTCAACAGTTATCAGCAGAGTTATGCACCGTATCAACAGAGCTATGCACAAGGCGGCAGTTATGGTCAGTCATATGCTCAGCCTCAGGTTCAGATGCCACAGATGCAGATGGCTCAGCCATCACAGCAGTCAACAATCAATTGGGTACAAGGAGATGTAGGAGCTAGAGCTTACAATGTAAATCCCGGTATGTCTGTATTGCTTATGGACTCAGAGGGACAGAATTTCTACATCAAGTCAGCAGACACTATGGGAATGCCTACACTTAAAAAGTATGCGTACTCAGAAGTTATAGAAGAGCCTATGAGACTTGAATCACATGAAGCTAAACAGATTGATACCGCTTTTTCAGCTACAAGAGAAGAAGTAAAGCAGTTGCATGAGGAAATACATTCGCTCAAAGAACAGATAAAGCGAATGGAAGATGAGAACAGAGCTATGGCAGAACAGCAGAGACAAAATGGAGGCAGAAAGAATGGCTAATTCTGTGTATGAGCAGTTAAATGGTCAACCTCAACAACCTGATTTTCAGTCACAATTTCAGTTATTCAGACAGAATCCTATTCAGTTTCTTATGCAGAAGAATATAAACGTTCCTAATGAAATGATGAATGACCCTCGTTCTGCCGTTAATTATCTAGTACAGAATGGTCAGATGAATCAAGGAGCATTACAAAAAGTTATGGGAACTCTACAGAGAATGGGATTTAGATTTTAGGTACTAACCTTGCAAGGGTACAAATAATCATTTAGAAAGGAGAACATTATGGACAATGGTAACGGAATGATTATGCCAGTAGCTCCCGCATATTATGGTGGTGGAAACGGTGGTTTCGGCTCAATGTGGGGCGGTGATGGCTGGTGGGTAATACTCTTCCTCTTTGCTCTTATGGGCAATGGATTCGGAGGATGGGGAGGATTTGGTGGAGCAGGAAACATGATGCTCGGTTATGACTTCCCATGGCTGATGAATGGTCAGCAGGGTATCAACAACAATGTTTCTGATGGTTTTAGAGATGCTCAGTTAGCTTCTCAGCTTACAGGTATTCAGAGTGCTGTAACAAGTGGCTTTGGTGACACAGCTCTCGGTATTGCAGGTATCAATCAGAACATTTGTCAGACAGGCAATTCTATTGGCAATCTGGTATCTAATGGATTTGCCAATGCTGAAACATCAGCTAATGCAAGGCAGATTGCTAATCTCCAGCAGTCTTTCAATTCTCAGACCGCTATTACAGGTGCAATCAGCAATCTCGCTTCTCAGCAGGCTAATTGTTGCTGTGAGAATAGGCTTGCTACTTGCCAGACTCAGAACATTATTCAGAATGAGGGCAACCAGACAAGATTTGCAGACGCAAATAACACAAGGGACATCATTCAGAGTCAGACAAATGGCACACAGGCTATTCTCGACAAACTTTGCCAGCTTGAACTCGATGGTGTTAAAGCTCAGGTTGAAGCTAAGAATGACCGTATTGCTGAACTCACAACAGCTCTTAATATGGCCACTATTCGTGAATCTCAGACAGCACAGAATGCCTTCATTTCACAGGGCTTTGCTAATGAGGTAGACCAGCTTTATAACAGGCTTAATAGCTGTCCTGTTCCTACGACTCCTGTATATGGTCGCACACCTATTTTCACTTGCCCACAGAATCAGTTTAATAACGGATGTGGCTGTGGATGCGGTATGGCAATAGCATAAAGTGAGGTGATACTATGGCAGAGTTTACCTATAATCCTGTACAGCTTGTAAATCCTAATCAGCCCGTCATTCTGAATACAAGCATACCGTGCCCTAAGGGCTATGTTTTACACAGAAATGAGTCAGGAATTGTAACTCTTCGTGGTGCAGTCAATAATCAGTTTTCATGTTTCGCCCGCTATCAGGTTACTTTCAATGGAAACATTGCAGTACCTGAGGGTGGAACACCTGGACCTATTGCGATAGCACTTACTCTTGGTGGAGAACCTATACTTACATCAAGAGCTATAGTTACACCTGCTGCCGCTGATGAGTATTTCAATGTAACCTCAACAGCAATCATCACTGTGACTAAAGGATGTTGCTTCAACGTATCTGTGGAGAATGTCTCTGAACCTGCTACACCTACAGTGCCTGCTCCTCAGATAAATGTTCAAAATGCTAATCTTGTAGTTAGCCGCATAGCGTAAGAAAGGAGATAGCCTATGTCAAAGAAACTTGAAAATCTCCGTGATACTCTTTGCGGAGAACTTGAAAAGGTAGCAAGAAAAGAAGAAATCAATATGTCCGACTTAGACGTTATAGACAAACTGACACACTCCATTAAGAATCTTGACAAAGTAATGCTCGGTAATGAGATGATAGAACAGTACGGGTATTACTTTCCCGACTACAGCGGAGCTAGAAGAGGACGAGATGGAGACAGTGACGGCAGATATAATGAAGGCTCAAGACGGGGAAGAAATCGTGATGGCTACGACAGGAGTTACGATTACTCCGGAAGAAGCTACAACAGCGACTATTCCAGAGAAAGAGGCTACAGTGGGCATGAACACACCGACATCGACAGATTTAAACATATGATGCAGGATGCAGTAAATCAACTTTAATATAATATAATGAAGCGATTAGAAAGCCAGTCAGAAATGACTGGCTTTTTCAAATGCAGATTTGACAAGCACTTAAATATGTTATAGAATGTTTATCAGAAAGAGAGACATAACAAAATGATAAATGTAGCGGTAAGAAAATCTAAATTCATGCCCGATGATTATTCAGCTTTTCTTTCTTTCCCGTATAATCAAGATGTGATTGATACAATTAAAGAATTGAGATATAGAAGCTGGATAAAGGGCTCAAAAGAATGGGAAATAAGAATCATAGATTTGCCTTATATCTTCAACAGATTTCCTAATCATGATTATGATATTAGTGGCAGATATGTAGAGCTTAATCCCAAACTTGATTTCAGTCTTGATGATTATTCATTTAAGACCGATTGTTTTAAACATCAGATTGATGGCTTCAAATATGGAATGATGCACGAAAGATGGTTGCTTGGTGATGAGCAAGGTCTTGGAAAAACTAAACAAGTCATTGACATAGCTGTAGCCAAAAAGCAGTTCTTCAATTTCTCACATTGTCTTATAGTGTGTGGGGTAAATGGATTAAAGTGGAACTGGCAGAATGAGATAGCAAAGCACTCTAATGAGACAGGTTACATCTTAGGTCAGAGAGTCAGAAAGAAAACAGGTGAAGTATATATTGGGAGCAACAATGACAAATTATACGATTTAGAGCACCTGGATGAGATTGAAAGTTATTTCATTATAACTAATGTAGAGACTCTAAGAAATGACGAAATAACAGACCTGGTTGTTAAATGGATACATTCTGAGAGTGATTGCAAGATAAATATGATAGCTGCGGATGAAGTACATAAGATGAAAAATCCTAGCAGTCAGCAAGGTAAAGGATTCATCAAGTTAGATAGTGATGTAAGAATTGCTATGACTGGTACTCCTCTTATGAACTCGCCGCTTGATTTGTATATCATTCTCAAATGGTTAGGATTTGAAAAGCACGCATACTATTCATTTAAAAATTACTATGCGATATATGGGGGATACGGAGGGTATCAGATAGTTGGATATAAACATCTCGATGAGTTGGAAGAACAGTTACAATCTATAATGTTGCGCAGACTCAAAAAGAATGTTTTAGATTTGCCTGAAAAGACATACATTGATGACTATGTGGATATGACTGCTAAACAAGCTACTATATATAAAGAGATTAAGGCAGATATTAAATCAAATATTGATATGATTTCTGTTGCACCTAATCCTCTTGCTGAAATGATACGACTCAGACAAGCTACAGGCTATACTGGTATCTTATCTAGTCAGATACAAGAATCAGCAAAGCTAGATAGAATGATGGAGCTGATAGCTGATGCAAGAGAGAATGGACATCAAGTAGTCATATTCAGTAACTGGTCTCAGATAATAGATGAAGTGAAGCACAGAATACATGGCAACTACACTTATGTCAGCATAACTGGAGATACAAGAGACAGTGAGAGACAGAGTAATGTGGATGCTTTTCAAGATGGCAGAGCAGAGATATTTATAGGAACTATTGGAGCTGCCGGTACAGGAATAACATTGACATCTGGCAAAGTCATCATTCTTTTAGACGAGCCATGGTCTATGGCATTAAGAGAGCAAGCTGTAGACAGATGTCATAGAATTGGTCAGAATAATAACATCACCATCTATACGATTATGTGCAAAGGCACTATAGATGAAAAGATACATAAACTTGTCTATGAAAAAGGTGAGATGAGCGACAGAATTGTAGATAGTGGTGGAGACATTGTAAATAAGCGAGAGCTTGTAAATTATCTTTTAGAGTAAGGAGGATTATATGGGAAAGATAAAAATAGAGGAACTTGCTATGCGCATTGACTCCTCTACACAGACAATCAATAACTGGTATAAATGGAAAAGAGAGAATCCAGACAATGAGCTTGCTTCTGTTTTGCCTGACTATACACAAGAGGGCAACAGACAGACAAGATATTGGGACACCAAAGATATATGGAAGTTTATCGAGTTTAAACAGGCTATTATACATGGCAGAAATGGAGTAATGGGTCAGTCCAGAAAAAGGAGGGAAATATAATGTCAAGAAAAGCATTACAGAGAGACACAATCACCAGAACAGAAGGCAATGAAAAACTCGCCAATCTCGTCACTGATTACATCTATAATAAAGATAGAGAGAAAGAGTTTAAAGACGCAGCCTCGGCTGAAAATACTGAGATTAAGGCTATAATGACTGAGTTTAAGATGACATCATTCGATACTGATACCGGCTCAGTCACATTGTCAGAGAGAGTATCAGAGGACTTTATAGAAGATAAGCTGATAGAGTTCCTCAAGACAAGGAATCTTGCTAGTGATATTGTAAAGACTAAAGAGTATGTAGATTTTGATGCCCTTGAATCTGCCATCTATCATGAGAAGATTGCAGGTGATGACTTGAAAGCTATGTCCTCATGTAAGGAAGTAAAGACAACACAGGTACTTAGAATTAAAAAGAAGTGAGGTGATAATATGTATTTAGACCCATTTGCCGCTGGTGTAGCAAGCACTCTTTTTGTAGAGATGGCAATAGTAATAATTTACGCAGTATTAACAGCATGGAGGAAAAAGTGATGGCATATGAAGTAAAAGGAAGAACGACAAAGATAACAGCAACATCAAGGTGTGCAATCAAGATAAAAGATAACTACTATACATTAGAGTTGTCAGAAGAGAGAGTGATGCCGGAAGAGACTGAGGTAAACCTTAATCGAGAGTATGAAGCTATCTTCAATAGTATTAACAATGAGATAGATAATCAGATGCAGGACATCCTGGATAGCATAAATTTAAATAAGAAATAATCCTGTTTACAGGGTGCTACAATAATGTTATAGTATTATTGTAAACGAAAGTTGTTTACGTGTTTTTACTTCTTTCATTAAATATGTGTGTTGTTTTCTTACCGAGAGCGCAAGGGATTTAAAATCTCCTTGCGCTTTTTCGTTTACAAACTGAACAAAATGTGTTATAGTATCTTTAGTCGAAAGACTCAGCGCACATTTTAAGGGTAGCTCCCTAATAAAAGATGTGTTAAACTGAAATTGCCAGTTGATGTACTGCACACGTCGGCTGACGAGTGTAATAATCAACTGGCATAAAGGCTTGATATTGAGATAGTGCAGTTATCTCCGTATCGAGCTTTTTTATTACTCAAAGAGAGGAGAAATGTAATGGGGTTACAACAGTTATTAGAAGAGTTGTTGGGGTTAGACAGCTATATACAAGTAAACAAAGCGATGATAAGAAAATTCGGATTACATGAAGCAATCCTCATTTCTGAACTATATAGTGAGAGAAATTATTGGAGAAAGCAGAATAAATTAAGAGACGATAAATGGTTCTTTTCTACAAGAGAAAATCTCGAAGAGAATACAGGACTAACTCCTTATTATCAGCGTGATGCACTCAATAACTTACAAGATATGGGAATAGTTGAATGTAAACGCATGGATACACCAGCTAAAATGTACTATTCTATTGTTGATGACAAGTTGTTAAAGGCTTTAACGACTTGTGATGAAACCCTTTCACGACAAGAAGAAAAAGGCTTTAACGACATTAATAATAATAAAAAAGAAACAATAACCATAACAAATAATAAAAAAGCACCGGTGCCCGGTGCTCTTGCAAAACATCCAAGAAATTTCTCTAAACAAACTCTTACAGATGACTTACAGAGTGGCAAAGATATAGATGAACAGAAAAAAGAAAAGAAGAAAATCTCAGAGTATGACAAGTGCTATAAGGAGATAGATGACAGATATACAGATAAAAATATAAACTCTTTACTGCATCAACATTTAGACTGGTCATATCACAGTAAAGACCCACAAAGACTTAGAAGTCTTAAAGTGTTTAAAAAACGACTTGATGAGCTGGATAAACTTGATAATAAGGAAAAAGTAATTAAACAGAGTTTACAGAAACAGTGGCATTGCTTTTATAAAGTAAGCGCACAGCAGTTGAAAGGAAATACTGTAGACAATGTGATTTTAGAATCACAGAGCCGAAGCAGTAAAAATGTGGAAGATATTATAGCTCAGAGAGCAGAGAGGAATGGTATTATATGATGACAGATGAAAAGAAGAGAGAGTTAAGAAGGATAGCACAGCTTGATTTATTGGAAAACAGTAATATTCCAGAAGTATATTGGGATGAGATAAAGTTAGCAATTCCTGAAGTAGATGTTGATGCTTATAGTAGATTATCTGAGATAAAGAATGACATAGTGAATATTAGTGAGCCTAATCTTCATATGCGAAATCTGTTGATATGCAGTAGTAGAACAGGTAATGGTAAGACATCATGGGCATTAAAGATATTACAGTATTTTTTATTCCGTTCAGCTTCAACTTTATATTATAAAGATAATGACGATTCATGGGGCTATTTTGTAACTGTTGCTGATTATGTTGCTATGAGCAAAGAGTGGGATTCAGAAAGAAGAAAAATATTTTATCATATGCAAGATATGGTAGATAAGGCAAGAGTAGTTGTGTTTGATGATATAGCAGTAGGAGAGTATTCTAGGGCAGAGTATATGGCATTGTACACAGCCATTGAGAAGAGACTGCTAAATAAAAAGTTTTGTATCTTTACATCCAATTTTATTGATTCAGATGATGCTGTACTTACCAATAGACTTGGTGTGAGACTCGTTGATAGAATATATTGTACATCAGAAAAGATAATACTTAATGGGGAAGGTGTAAGACATTGATTGAATTACAGGTCATATCAAAAATCTTAGACACAAAAGAGTATTTCCTAAAAGATAGTGAGAAAGAGATAACCTCAGATTACTTTGCAAACTATACGGCAGAGTTTGAGTTTATACAGAATCATTATAAACTGTATGAGACTGTGCCGGATGTTGAGACATTTCTTAGTAAGTTTCCAGACATCGAGCTTGTCGATGTACATGAGGAGAACAGCTATCTTTTAGACGAGCTTTACCATGAACATCTGTACAATACATTGTTGCCAGTATTTAAGCAAGGCTTTTCATTGTTTGAAGAAGGCAAACTTCTTGAAGCCTGTGATGTGCTGATTTCTGATATACCTAAAGCAAAAGAAGTAGCTGTAAAGCCACAAGATGTTGGTGTAGTCGAGAGTATAGATGAGCGTATCCACGATTATGAGTTTGTTAATCAGAATCAGTCAGCCAATTTCATCTCTACAGGATTTGATGAGATAGATGCAGACATTGTTGGTTGGCAAAGAGGGGATGAGCTAGTAGTATTCTATGCACGAACTAACATGGGTAAATCATGGGTAGTAGAAGAGTTTGGCACTAATGCAGTAGAGCAAGGCTACAGAGTAGGGTACTTCTCACCTGAGATGAGTAAGAAAGATGTAGGTTATAGATTCGATACTTTACATGGCAACTTATCAAACTCAGCTATGAGATATGGTAAGATTACTAGCGACTTTGATGTAGAGACCTACAGAGAGTATGGCGAAGAGTTAAAGAAATTACACGGAGAATTGTTTGTAGCAACACCTACTGACTTTGCAAGACGATTGACAGTATCTAAGCTGAAAGAGTGGAAAGAGCGCCGTAATCTCGATATGATTATCATTGATGGTATAACATATCTCACAGATGAAAGATTTAAAAAAGGTGACAATAAGACTATTTCCCTTACTAATATAAGCGAAGATTTAATGACGCTATCTGGTGAAGTGAAGATACCTATTCTTGTAGTAGTGCAAGCTAATAGAGGTGGAGTATTGGATAAGCAGTCATTAGACACACCTGAGTTAGAGAATATCAGAGATAGTGATGGCATAGCTATGAATGCCAGTAAAGTCTATGCAATAAAGCAGATGCACAAAGATGATGATATTACCCTTGTTATAGAGAATAAAAAGATGCGAGGGGGTAAGATGGGTCAGACATATACATATACATGGGATATAGATGTTGGTACATTTGAGTATGTAGATAAAGACTCATTAGATACAGGTGATGATACATACGAGAAGCCTAAAAAAGAAAAGAAGCAAGCAACAGGAGCAAACAGGCGTAAACGAAAGACCTCAGAAGAGGATGATTACTGATGATTAAATTAAAAGAAAGTGAGATACAAGTACCAGTATTAGATGTGTTGCAAGCTCTCAAAGCAGAGCTTGCTGCAGATAATATAGATTTGCTTAGAGATATAAAAGATGGTCCAGCTAATGTGATGATAACTTGTCCGTTTCATAATCATGGGCAAGAGAAGAAACCTTCAATGGGTGTGAAAAAGCAAGGAGGTATAGCCCATTGCTTCACTTGTGATGAAGTCGTAGATTTTACTGAGTTAATATCTTATTGCGTAAATGGCACTAAATCCTCGCAATATGGCACTACTTGGTTACTTAACAGATACAGAGACTTTACTTTTCAGACATTAAAAGAAACCTTAAAGTTTAATGAATTTAGAGGTAAAGAAAAAGATAAGCTGATTGTAGCAAAATGTAGGGGCGAACATTCGGATGTAAATATTGCTACGGGAAAAAGAGAATCGAAACATTTTGTATCGGAAACAGAATTAGACAGCTATAGATGGACACATAATTATTGGACAAAGAGAGGTATAACAGATGAAAGTATCATCGAATTATTTGATTTGGGATATGATAAGAAAACAGACTGCATTACTTTTCCTGTAAGAGATATAAATGGTAATTGTGAGTTTGTTGCAAGAAGGTCAGTTCGTACTAAATTCTTTCAATATCCGACAGGAGTGTCAAAGCCATTATATGGACTTTATGAGCTATATAATAGCAGAATCATACAAGGAACAAGAAAAGCTCCAGCTATTATAGTCTGTGAGTCTATGATAGATTGTGTATTGTTGTGGCAATCAAAGCATCCTGCATTAGCTCTTAATGGTTTAGGTAATGACAGACAGTTTAAGCAGTTAATGGATTTACCTATACGACATATCATACTTGCAACAGATAATGATGAAGCAGGACAAAAAGCTAAAGACAGGATAAAGAAGTATGTACATAATAAGATATTTTCTGAGATAATATTTCCAGAGGGTATCAAAGATATTGGGGAGTGTTCGAGAGAACAGGTAGATAACATACTTCAATGGGAGAAAAAGCCTTGGGAGAGAAAATGTTTAGTGTAATTGTTCCTGCTCATAATGCAGAGAACACAATAAGAAAATGTTTAGACTCAATAAAGAACCAGACATTTAAAAACTATGAATTGATTGTGGTATGTGATGCTTGTGATGATAATACCGCAGATATAGCAAGAGAGTACACAATACATACAATTGAAGTAGATTATCATAGTGATGGCCCTGCAAGAAATGCTGGAATAGAAGTATCAAAGGGTAAGTGGTTATTATTCATGGATGCAGATGATTGGTACTTACATGAGTTTTGTTTTGAGATACTTGCGAAGAAGCTAAATGAGGTTGATGCTAAAACCGATGTGCTTGTGTATTCAATCATATGGAAACATATAGGGTATACAAAGCCTAGAAGTGTTAAAGGTACACTTTATCCGCATTGTACAAATAAATGTTGGAGAAGAAGTTTTATAGGTAGAACAAGATTTCCTGATAAGTATGTAGCTAATGATGCAAGTTTTCATGAGGCTATGATGAAGAAAGAACCTAGATTATATGAGTGGGATATGCCTATTTATTACTACGATTATCTTAATGGTAAGAGTAAATCAGATGAGATAGGCAGAACAGCAGAAAAGACAAAACAGTATTGGAGCACACACTAATGCATAGATTCAGTATAATCATACCTGCATATAATTCCGCAGACTACATCGTGAACGCACTAAACAGCATTAAATCTCAGAGCTTTAAGGATTATGAGCTTATTGTTGTTTGTGATTCTTGCAAAGATAACACGGCAGAAATAGCCATGCAGTACGGAGCTAAAGTACATATCGTCAACTTTGGTAATGATGGTATGACAAGAAGTAAAGGACTAGATGTTGCAAAGGGAGAGTATGTATTATTTATGGATGATGATGATTGGTGGTTACATGAGTTCGTATTAGAGCAGATAGATAATGAATTAAAAGAGTTGAGCAATCCAGATGTTTTAGCGTTTTCTTTTGTATTCAAGGGAGTTTGTTACGCATCACCGACACTTAATCACGGCGAGTTATGGGTAGCTGTGTGGAACAAGTGTTGGAAAAGAACAAGTATAGGTGATACAAGATTTCCGAAAGTACATTCTTGTAGTGATAAATATTTTCATGAAAAGATGATGGAGAAAAAACTTAAAATAGATATATGGGATATGCCAATGTACTATTATAATTTTCTTAGAAAGGGAAGTATATCCGAAAAAGACGGAATATATAATGTAAGGGATTTGAAGAAATGGCTAGATACTTAATACATAGTTGTCAGAAAAGAAAATGGTATGTAGATGAATTTTTATTACCTTCAATGTTAAAACAAGGAATAGAAAGAGAAAATATACTAATATATAACGATAATGCAAAGCTCGGTAATTTACGAGCTTTTTTATCTTCTGCCGAGATAATAGATACAAGAATATCAGGAACATGGCATTTGCAAGATGATGTCATAATAAGCTCTAATTTTAAAGAAGTAACAGAGACATATGACCATGGTATAGTATGTGGGTTCTGTAATACTTATAGCGCAGATTTACCTATAGGTATAAGACCTGTGAGAGATATGTGGTATTCATTTCCATGTATTCGTATACCTAATGGACTTCTTAAATCATTCGTTAGATGGGTTAATATTCCCTCTACTCAGAATAAGTATAGAGTATACATAGAAGCGAATAAATTTGATGATACATTGTTCCGTGCTTACATTACTTCTTTATATAAAGATAAATTAGTACATAATCTTTGCCCTAATATTGTAGATAATGTGGATTATCTTATAGGAGGGTCTATTATTAACTATAATAGACCTGTTTCAGATGTAAATTCGATATATTTTACAGAGAAGCATTTAAAAGAGGAATTAAAGAATGCCCTTTCAAATACAGTTTACAAGCGAGATTAAATATGTTATAGTATATTTGCAAACACAAAAACACAAAACGTCAAAACGACAGAAAGGGAAAAACGAATGGCAACAAAAGAATTAACGAAACCCGTAAACGAAGTTGGAATTATTGGACAGATGTATGAAGAGAGAAAGTCCAAGAAAGTAGGTGTACTGGAGAGCAGAGAGCCCAAGTATAAAACTCTTATGATGAGAGATGCAGAGGGTCAGACATTCAACATCACTTTTTCTACTTTCAAGAGCAACTGGAGAAAGTATCAAGGAAAAGAAGTTGTGCAGTCTACAGCTCAGAAAGAAGAAGCTAGACAGGAAAAAGTTATTGAGGCTGAGAAGAGAGAAAACAGAACCACATCAGCTAAGAGAGAGCTTGAAGATTTGGGTGAGAAGCCTACAATAACAAAAGAAGATAAGGCAAAAGCTATTTCAGCATTGAAAGTTGTCATTGAAAATGCTGTTAATGGTGTTATTCCTGATACAAAGGTAGTAAAGACTTCTCGTAACAGTGTTAAGACTTACTATAAGAATCACTTGTTATTCGGTGCATATGTAAGACTCATGGAGAACAGGTATACTTTTGATACTACAACAGAGATTGCAGAGCAGATTGATACAGGTGATATTGAGGTTGAGAAGCTGGTGAATGATGCTTGGCATATCAGCACAAAGTTCAGATTCAGTCAGAACGATGTGGATGCTATGCTCAACATCTTTGTAAGCGTCCTTACTGAGTATGTTATAGAGAAGTATATTAAGCCTGAGCAGATTAAGGCAGAGAAGAAAGCCGAAAAAGAAGCGAAGAAAAACGCAAAAAACGAAGAAAACAAGGAGGAGTAATCTATGCCACGATTTTCGTATGAAGAAGCTGATAACTATGGAAGTCAGCCATTTGAGGGAAAGATTAACTATTTTCAGTTAAAGAAAGATGGAGACAAAGCATATGTACATCTCTTAGGAGATGATATGAATGATTTTCCTGGCTATGCTGTACATCAGATAATTGGCAAGTCAAAGTCTGGAAAAGAGTTCAGAAGATTTGTAAATTGTCTCAGAGAGTCTGGAGCACCTATAACAGACTGTCCATTCTGTGCAGAGGGCAAGCACAATCCTGATTTGAGTAAAGTCTGGGCTAAGCTGTTCATTCCTGTATACGCTTGTGATACAGATGAAGTGCAGATATGGGAGAGAGGCAAGACATTCTTCAGAACACTTGCTAGTTATTGCTCACACAATCCTAATGTCTCTGAGATAGTTACAGAAGTAGAGAGACAAGGGGCAGCAGGAGATACATCTACAACATATGGTCTTTACGCTACAAGAGAGAATGACAACTTCAAGATGGAGAACATCAAAGAAGATATACCAGAAATTTTAGGTGATGTCATTCTTGATAAATCATATGATGATATGACTTATTATGTACAGCATGGCTCATTTCCTGAAGAGCAGAAAGAAGATGCTGGCATAGCAAGAAGAGGTGCGTCTAATCGTGATGATGCGAGAAGAGATGATACCAGACGTACAATGTCAAGACGCAATACTTCGGCAGAAGATGATTTTTGATTGAGTGATGTAGTGGCGGAATAGGTAGACGTTAATCAGATGCGATAATGCCAAGGCAATATCAATGCATCATGTAAGGTGCAAATCCTTACCTACATCATTTCCCATAGGTATTATTTTTCATGATATGATAAACGCCTAGAAAAACTTTCTATACTGTCATTCGTCCTATTACATATCAGATAGGACAGTAACTATTAACAACGCAATTTAATACAGTAATCCTTTTAGTTACTATATCTTGTGGTTAAGATTAAACTGAAAGGGGGTGCGTTGAAGCAACATTCGTTCTGTTACCTATGACTCTCGACAGTATAGAGATATGTCTAAGTTTCCAAAGAACTTGACCGTTCCTCATGGGTTTATACGACATATGGACAGATAACTCAGTTGGCTAGAGGAAAATTCTTGTATTGACCACCATCCCACGATACAAGATTGTGTCGCAGGTTCAAGTCCTGCTCTGTCCATTATATATTGAAAGGAGTAAAAGTTATGCCACTATTTGAAATTAAGCAATCGATAACAAAAGCAACAGACTCGGCAATAATAAAGAAATCAAAAACAAAAGCTACCGTCACTAAAAAGAGTGGCGGTAATATTGTAGATAGAGTAAAAACCATTGTTGCTAAAGTAGAGACAGCTTTAGGTAAGTATGCAGATGAGACACTCATAATACAGGATGAGCAGACGTTATCAGATTATATAGATGCCTGTCTCACAGAAGGTATATGTGCAATAGATACAGAGACAACAGGACTAGACCCTATATTAGATGAGTTAGTTGGTGTATGTGTCTATACCCCAGGACAAAAGACAGCATATATTCCTGTAAATCATATCTCATATGTATCAGGACAAAAAGTAAAGAATCAGCTAGATGCTCAGTTAGTAGGAAAGTATTTAGCAAAGCTACAGAACTGTTTAAATAGACCTTTTGTAGATATTGATATGTTTAATTCATCGTTTGACATACGAGTGCTAAAGAATCATACCGGCACAAGATTGAAGTGCACATGGGATGCTTATTTAGGAGCAAGATGTCTCAATGAAAATGAGCCTAGTAATGCTTTAAAGAAATTACATCAAAAGTATATTCTTAAAGGAACAGAAGATGCCTTTAAGTTTGATGAATTGTTTAAGGGAATAGATTACAGACTTGTTCCTATAAAGACAGCCGCATTATACGCCGCACATGACCCTAAGATTACATATGAGTATGCGGAGTATCAGAGAAACATATTTGATACAAGGGAGAATTTGAAAGATGTCTATTGGGTATTTCAGAATATAGAAATGCCTTGTGTAGATGCTGTAGTTGATTTAGAGGATACTGGCATAGCTTTTGACACTGATTATAATGAGGAACTAAAGAAAAAGTATCACGCATTGTTGGACGAGAAAGAAGCAAACTTCCATAAACAGTGTGAAATGTATGCTAGTGAGATAGCAGAGTATAACGGAGATGTTAAACTAGATAATCCTATAAATATACAGTCTGTGAAGCAGTTACAGGCATTACTCTATGACATAGCAAAAGTTAAGCCTGTAATAGATAAAAAGACAAAGAAGCCGTCAAGGGGTACATCAGAAGAAGTGCTGACAAAGTTAAAACACCCAATAGCAGATGCAATCTTAGAGTACAGAAGTTTTTCCACACTTGTCAGCACATTTATAGATAAACTGCCTGAGTGTGTGAATAAAAAAGATGGCAGAATACACGCTAAGTTCAATCAGTATGGTGCAGATACAGGTAGATTCAGTTCACAAGACCCTAATCTACAGAACATCCCATCTCATGATAAGAATATACGAAAGATGTTTAAAGCCACTAATAATGAATATACTGTTACCACTGATTCTGATTATTTAGAGGTGAAGCGATTTACAGAAATAGAGACTTCTAATGGATGGATATGTTCAGATAAATTGAAAGCAGGTGATTTATTGTTGATGAATGATGAAGATGGTGAATCAGAATATGAGGTAGAGTCTGTTGAGATACTATCTGATAAGGTCATTATTCGATTGTGGGATTGTTGACAACAGGTATTGACTTATTGTGTAAAATCTCTTATAATCGTATAAGAGGTGATTACTATGATTGTATATAAGATTTCCAATAATTTTAATAATAAAGTCTATATCGGGGCTACAAAGCGAAGTTTAGAAGAGAGATGGAAAGAACATTGTACTTGTGGAGAAAAAGGTGGTGGTCATGCCCATGAGTTATATCGTGAAATGCATGAACATGGGATAGAAAATTTTAAGATTGAGATACTAAAGGAATGTATATCTTTTGATGAATTATATGATACAGAGACAAAATTTATACAGGATTACAATGCTGTAGAGTGTGGATATAATACATATCATTGTTCTCCTACAAGAGAAGATTGGGAAGAATTTTATCAGCACATGAAAGATAGCATGACAGATGAAGTTAAGAATCAAATATCAAAGACACTTAGGTCATATAGGTCAGAACATCCTTTTTCTAAACAGCATAAACAACGATTGTCAGAAAAGGCTTTGGGTAATAAGAATGGAGAGGGCAATTTATCACACTCAGTAGCTTGTTTATGCACAGGTAAATATGGTAGACACGAATTTAGAAATTATAAAGAAGCGGGATTATGGTGGTATAATACTTGCAAGCCATTCGGTGAAAAGTATTCACAAGCTACATATCAGAGGAAAATTATTGATTGCATAGATAAAGGGTATTGTTACTTCAAGAGAAAGAAATACAAGTTTGATGATATTAAATGGTTTAGGAAGTGAGGTGATGTAAAATGAAAAAGTCAGTCAGAGTCAGAGAAAAATATATAATGATGTCCGCTGACTATTCTTAGGTCACAGCAGGAAATCAAAGGTATGGCTCAGATGTGTAAAGATGAGGGAATGATAGAAGCGTTCAGACAAGGTAAAGACTTCTATGCAGAGATAGCATCAGTAGCATTTGGATATCCTTATGAAGAGTGCAGAGAGTTTAGACCAGATGGTACAACTAATCCTGACGGTAAAGAAAGACGAGCGCAAGCTAAGAGTATTCTGTTAGGAATAAACTATGGTAGAGGGGCAGCAAGTATAGCTGAACAGATAGGGTGCTCTAAACAAGAAGCCGAGAGAATTAAAGAGCTTGTGTTCGATGGATTTCCTGCTATAGCTGAGTTTGAAAGACAGAGTTTTGAGATGGCAGAAACATTAGGTTATGTCACTACATTGTGGGGCAGAAAGAGAAGATTTCCGTCTATGCTTTTGCCTGACTTCGAGTTCGAGTACATACAGAATCAAGACTCATCAGACCCATTGGCTTTTGATGATGAGTTAGACGATTTAGAAGTGCCTGATGAGGTGATAGATTATTATTTAGATAGATTAGATAGTGCATGGGGTAAAAAGAAACAGGAGATTATAGCAAAAGCAAAAGAAGAAGGAATAAGAATAATTGACCACACAAGAGATAAAGACTATACCAAGATAGTCAACGCTAGAATACAAGGCACAGCAAGTGATATGACAAAGCTGGCAATGATAGCTCTCAATAAAGATGAGAGGTTACGAGAGCTAGGATTCAGAATGTTAATACCCATTCATGATGAGATATTAGCAGAATGCCCAGAAGAGAATGCGGTAGAAGTAGTGCCTAGATTTGCAAAGATAATGTCAGAAGCCCCTGGTGAGAGATTCACAATACCAATTAGCTGTGATGTAGAGATAACACATAGATGGTATGGTAAGAAATATAAACTTGTTGATGGCAAACTTGTAGAGGAAGAATGATGAAATATGCAGTTTTTATTTTATCCCATAAGAGAGCAGATAGAGTAGAGACCTATGAGTCTTTGCGAGAGTCAGGATATACAGGAGATATTATTCTTGTGATAGATGATGAAGATGACCAGCAATTCACTTACTATCAGAGATTTAATAAAGACCTTGTAGTATTCAATAAGCAAAGATATATAGATACCTCTGACGCAGTATATCCTGTAGAGAAGAGAAGTTCGGCACTGTATGCGAGAAATTTTATAGAGTCTGTGGCAAAAAATAGAGGATATGACGGCTTTATAATGATTGACGATGATATGCAGTCATTCAGATACAGATGGGTAGAAGCTGATTCTGTTAAATCCTTGCGTGTAGGACAGTTTTTAGATAAAGTCTTTGAATATTACATACAATATATGAAAGACGCAGGAATAGCTACCACATCGTTTCCTTTTAGTATGTTCTACACATCAGGTGTAAAAGATTTAGAGCAGAGAATTTCAAATTTCCGTCATACTTATGGGGTTCATATAAGAAATACAGATTTTCCTGTTGAATGGAAGAGTGTTATCAATCAAGATACTATTACAGAGCTATTGACGATGCAGATAGGATATATATGGTGGTCTATACCTTTTGTAGTTGTAGATAGTTTGCCCATGAACAGATTATCTGGTGGATTAAAGAGTGTGTATGACAGTATATCCGATTTTGATAAAGCATTTTTAGCTGTGATTACTAATCCTAGTGGATGTAAAGTTGCATATTCTGAGAGTACAAGAAGCTCCATGTACATAAAAGAGAACAGACAAGCAACTTATCCTATGATTATTAGTGGGAGATATAAGAAATGATTGTGTTTATAAAGACACATGGTAGACCAGATAAACAGTTGACGTTGCAGACACTACGACAAGCAGGATATACAGGAGAGATTGTTCTAGTATTAGATGATGAGGATGAAACTTATAATGACCACTTGAAATATTTTGATGAGCGTACACATACCCATATAGAAGAATTTTATAAGGAGTATTATGTACAGAATATTGATAGTGGTACAAATACTCCTAAAAGAAATGTCAATCTATATGCTTGGTGTGCTTGTGAAGATTTAGCAGACGCATATGGCGAGAAGTTCTTTATCATGGCAGATGATGACATCACAGGATTTAGATTCAGATATAAAGACGGTAAACATTTGAGGTCATTAAAGATTACCCAAAATCTTGATGAGATATTTGCTTTAGTAGAGGAGTATATGTTGTCGTGCAATCTTTCAGCTATGAGTACAGGAATACCTCAGATGTATTTTTCAGGAGATATAGAGAAAGACTTATGGAAATGGAGAGTACCTTATACTTTTGTATTTAGAAACGCAAAGCATAAACTTAATTGGGTATCTGAGTATGAAGAAGATATTATTACCGCAATAAGAGCGTCTATTGACGGACAATATCTTTCTGTATTGCCTGTAATTCAGCGAGAGACAGTAGAGATTGGAACTAATTATGGTGGTATGCACAATAGTTATACTGATAGTTTTGTAAATGCTCAGTATGGATATATTTGGTATCCTTCTTGCAGAGAGATTATTCCTTATAAAGATAAGTTTATGTGCAAAATAAAGAGGGACAATGCTTTTGCAAAATTAGTCAGCTCTTCCTATTGTATCCACAAGTAATGTGTTATATAATATTTATGTAAGCGAGATTCACAAAACGAAAGGAGAAATAATGAAACAGTTATTTGCTGATGACAACGCAAAGAAAAATCCAATGGGGGATGACACGAAGTATTCTAGGGCGATACGAGTACCACAGTATGAGCCGTCTAATGTAAAACCCAATCTTGAATCAGTCTATGACCTCACAAAGTACAGCAAACTTATAGCAAAAATCAATAAGTCTGGTGTGTCGGAAGAAGAGAAGAAATTTCTCAAATTCGCCGCTTCTCGTCATATAGTCTTTACTTATAGTAAGATAGCAGACTATTATGCCCATGCAGATAAAGAGATGCAGGAGCTTATGGAAGAGTCAGCACTTGTTATCTTAGACATGGACGATGCTATAGCTAATGGATATGTTGCTCTTTCTGAGAAGATGAAGCAGTTAATTGAGGAAGAGAAGGCCAGAGATGCTAAAGCAAGAGAAGCTAAAGATATTCTTAAGGCACAGAGAGAGCTAGCCCATAAGAAAGAAAAAGAGAAGAAAGCTAAGGAGAAAAAAGTTGAGCAGGCTGAATGATTTTGCAGTAATGATACTGTGTCATGGCAGAGCAGAGAGCGTACCAACATATCCTACATTAAGAAAGTATGGCTATAGTGGCAGAATCATTATTGTTTGTGATGATGAAGATAAAGATTTGCCAAACTATCAAGCTATATATCCAGAAGTAGAAGTATTTTCTAAAGATTATGTAGCAACATACATGGACCCAATGGATAATTCTAATGACAGAAGATGTGCGGTGTATGCTAGAAATGCCTGCTTTGATATAGCAGAGAAGTTGGGGTTGAAATACTTTGCGGAATATGATGATGATACCATAACACATCCATACAGATATGAAGAGAATGGTATTTTGTATCGCAGTACATTAGCTAATCTCGATGCGGTATTTGAAACATATCTCGCATATTTAGAATTGAATGAGCATATTTTAGCACTAGCGTTTGGTCAACCCGGTGATTATATTGGTGGTGTAGGAAGTAGACTGCATCAACAGCTCTATAGAAGAAAAACTATGAATAGCTGGATATGTAAGACTGACAGACGTTTTACATTTAATGGTCGTATGAATGATGATGTGAATACATATCTTATTAACGGTGTTCGTGGTGGTATATTCTTAACATTTGATGGTATAATGATTGACCAACCTGAGACTCAGCAAGTAAAAGGCGGAATGACAGATATGTATGTAGGAGCAGGAACATATCAAAAAACATTCTTTTCTATCATTCAGTGTCCGTCATTTGTAAGAGTTACAATGATGGGAGATACACATTATCGTATGCACCATGACGTAGACTGGGAGTGCGCTGTGCCTAAAATAATTTCAGGTCATTATAAGAAACGAGAAGCTCCTAAAGAAGAGTGGCGAGACATAGCAGAATATGAGGGCATATATCAAGTTAGTAACTACGGTAAAGTTAAGAGTCTGGAAAGAGATGTTAAGTTTGTAAAGAATACAGACACAGTATTTTATAAACATTTTCCAGAAAGAATATTGTCTCAAAGTATGTCAACACCAGGATATTATACAGTAATGCTATATAAGGATAACGATGTATATGGTCCAAAAGAAGGCAGAAGATATGGTGTACATAAGTTAGTAGCAGAAGCATTTTTACCTAATCCTATGAATCTAAGGGATGTTAATCATATGGATGAAGATAAAACTAATAATGTTGTAACAAATCTTGAATGGATGACACATGGAGACAATAAGATATATGATGGCACAAAGTTTAGAGCATTGATGACTGAGCTATATGGTGAAGGAAATCAGTGGCTAAAATAGATATAAAAAGAAAGGAGAATCACATGAGTAGTATGCTCAGAAGTTTAGCCAGAAATAGGGCTAAAGAAAACATGAGGGAACTCGGCTTCAAGCAGTTCTGTAAGCATGATTATAGCCAGAACAGTATTGGTAAAGCTGTGTTCACAACAAGGCTCAACAGTGAATTTGCAGACAAATGGAGAACATTTGCAAGCGGCACAGTACGAAAGAAAAAGAGAGGAGTTAAAGCATGAAATTAACAATCAACACGGCGCAATTTCAGAACATGGTAGCAAAAGCAGTAAAGGGAGCAGGAATGAATAGTGACATATTCATGACACAGCTTATGTCCATTTCATTAAAAGACAATCTGCTTACCCTCGAAACGACAGATAATAACAACTATCTGTATGTGAGGCTCGATAAAGTAGCGGGAGAAGATTTTTCAGTTGTAGTTCCTGCTGAGAAATTCAGTAAGCTCATTTCAAGACTCACCTGTGAGAATGTAACACTTGAATTACAGTCAAAAGATGGAGAGCTTGATAAGCTCGTAGTTAAAGGCAATGGTAAGTATGTCATCGAGTTGCCTTACGATGAAGAAGGAGAGCTGATAGAATTTAACGACCCTCTTGTAGATACTTATGGAGACTTCTGGAGTTCAGCAGAGCTACAGTTGACCACTGTTAAGCACATTCTTAACACAGCTAAGGCAGCATTGCTTGTAGGCAAAGAAGATATGTGCTACTCAGATTACTATGTAGGTAATAGAATAGTTGCTACAGATACTTATAAGATTTGTGGCATAGACATCAAGATATTTGATGAGCCTAAACTCATTTCTCCTCAGCTTATGGACTTGCTTGATGTTATGTCCTCAGAGAATATCAGCGTAAGATATAAGGATGACATTGTAATCTTTGAGACAGGAGATGTCGTTGTTTACGGAGTAGTAGATGAGGGCATAGAAGATTACAAGATAGATGCTATCTCAGGATTGATTGATGAGCAGTTCCCAAGCTCATGTAAGATTGAGAAACAGCCTCTTATGCAGATGCTTGACCGTCTTTCTCTCTTTGTCGATGTATTCGATAAGAACAGTGTTTACCTCACATTCACAAAAGATGGTCTTATGGTATCATCTAAGCAGGATAGCGGTTCAGAGACTATACCTTATAAAGAGAGTGAGAATTTTAATGATTACACCTGCTGTCTTGATATTGACCTGTTTAAAACACAGGTTAAAGCATATCAGTCAGATGTTATTGAGATTCTTTACGGAAAAGAAAATAGCATCAAGTTTGTACTCGGCAACACTAAACAGATAATTGCCCTTGCAGACGATGACAGATAATCAGCAACTATTATTGAGGGAGAGCTAGTCTCTCCCTTATTTTAACTGGAGAGTATATGAGCAGACAATCATTAAAGAATGTTAGCCGTCTTATCAATCTGGCAAACGATGATAAGACAGGTGTAGCAGAGAATTTTTTAGAGGACTATAAAAGAAGCATAGAGCTTACAGAGGAGAAATATACAGGCTTACCTTCTCCTACATTTAAGCCCTCCTCATTAAACTGTAAGCGAAATTGCTATTATCAGATAATGCAAGTACAACCTGATTCTGGACACACATCATTCAACATGGTTGGAATATGCAATAGCGGTACAGATATTCATGTAAGAGTTCAGACCGCAGTAATGCAGATGAAGGAAAATAATATAGATTGTGAGTGGATAGATGTCGAAGAGTATATTAAAGAAAAATGGTTAGACTATCTGATAGTGAGAGAAAAGAAAGGTACAGAGACAAAGCTGTATGATACAAGATACGGTACATACATTAGTTTCATGTGTGATGGAATAATAAAGTATAAGGGCAAATACTATATCTTAGAGATAAAGACAGAGAGTAGCAATAAATGGTATCCAAGAGAGAATGTTGACCCTAAACATTATCAGCAGGCAATATCCTATTCTAATAGTTTTGGTATAGATACAGTGCTGTTTATGTATGTAGATAGAGACCTGTTAAATGTGAAGTGCTACGAGTTTGTGGTAAATGACTCTATGAGGTCAGAACTTGTACACTTCTTAAAAGATGTACAAGGATATGTAGAGCGACAGATAGTGCCACCTAAAGGAGATATTAAAGCCACAGTTTGTAGATACTGTCCTTATTCTACTCAGTGTAAAAAGGATGATTGACTATGAATCACATATCAAGAGGCAAGGATTTTGAAGCAGTAGTGCGGTACGCATTTGAAGATGTTCCTGATACTCATGTGTATAGAATACCTGACCAGCAAAATTATAAAGTAGGTTCAAAGAATCCATGTGATTTTTTGATTTATCACAAGCCTAGACTTTATGCTTTAGAATGTAAAGCAACAAATAAACCATCTCTTCCATTCGCCAACATATCTGAATATCAATGGACAGAGCTGTTGAAGATGTCTCAGATACCAGGAGTAGTCGCAGGAGTATTATGCTGGTATGTCAATTATGACAGAACAGTTTTTATTCCCATTAAATTTTTAGAGACATTGAAACAAAATGGAGCAAAGAGTATTCGATATGATGCAGATGACTCACAGATTATAGATATTCCTGGTAGAAAGAAGCGTGTGTTTTGGGAATATTATATGGATGAGTTCTTCCGCTCGATACCTTAATAGCGATGTGAGATAATAAAAGAAAAAGAAAGTGAGATATTATGGGTGAGATTGTAAAGTTTGAGTTGGGGTGTAAACGTTGTGAGAATTTGTCTCAGATAGGTAAAAATACTTATGTCTGTATGAAGCGTGTACATATGGATGATAGTGATGTTATACCTATCAGAGATGGAAAGAAAACAAAAGATTGGTATGTATGTGAAGGAAAAAATTTTGTGAGAACACTAAATACACACTTACACGCAGATTAAGGAGAAAGAAGATGTCAGAGATATTATCACCGGAACTATTAGAGAAGATAGAAGCTAATGCTACAGAGCTTGATAAAACCATTAACGATATTATCGAGAGATATTCAGGTGAGCTTGATGAGTATATGCAGTTTGTTATGGGCATACTCAGAAATGATGAACAGCCTCCTACTGATGCAGAGTTAGATGATTTTGTACTCAGATTATCCTCACTGATATACTTTACGAGTGTAGGAGCAGAGCAGATGGGTATAAGAGATGACCTGTCTCATTCAGTATATAAAGAAGCATATAATACTGCCAGAGCATTACAGAAAACAGGTACAGTTGCAGATAAAAACACACAGGCTGAGATTGATGCGCAAGCTGAGAGAGTGGTGAATATAGTGTACAATAAATCCTACAAGATACTAAAGGCAAAAGTTGAGTCAGCACAGGAAGTCCTTTCTAGTTGTAAGAAAGTAATGAGTCGCAGAATGTCGGAATATGAGTTGTCGAGAATAAACGTAAATAATTAAGGAGAATGTGATGGCTAAAGATAAACAACTTTCATTAGATGAAATCATAAAGAAAGTAAACAAAGAAGCAGGAGCTAATATAGTTGGCTATGGTATTCCTAAAAGAGAGTACACAAGAATACCATTTACATCTCCTCGTATGAATTACTGTACTTATGGGGGAATACCTACTGGCAGACTGATTGAGTTTTATGGCGAAGAACATGGTGGTAAAGCCCTCGTTAATGGCACACCTGTTCTTAGTGAGTATGGATGGGTGAATATTGAAAAACTGAATATTGGAGATAAAGTATATGGAGAAGATGGAGAGTTACATTATGTAGTTGGTGTATATCCTCAAGGTGAAAAGATGTGTTATGACTTCAAGCTGAGAGATGGCACATCAGTTGAATGTAGCGAAGACCATTTGTGGTCAGTATTTACAGGTGGTCAGATGAAGCATCTGCATTATAGGGATTGCAAGTTAAACACAATGTCCACAAAAGATATGCTGGATAACTTTGATAAAGAATATTATCTTCCTGACATATCAGCTATGCAGTTTAACACAGAGAGGGAGTTAGCCTTACATCCTTATCTATTAGGACTATTGCTCGGTGATGGTGGTATATTAGGTGGTACACCACATTTTACAAATCCAGAGCCTAATATTGTTGAGCAATTAGGTTCACTTGTAAGTAGATATAATTGCACTATACATTTCCATAAAGGTTCTCAGTGTGACTATCATATTGTTGAGAATAAAAAGAGCAATAATCATCCCATAAACAGTATTCTTAGACAGTATGGATTACTCGGCAAACATTCATCAGATAAGTTTATTCCTAGAGACTATAAGTTTGCAAGTATATCAGCTAGATATGATTTAATAGCGGGACTTATAAATACTGATGGAAGTGTTTGGGGTGGAGTAGAATATTGCTCATCCTCTACAGAGTTGATAAATGATTTCTGGGAAGTGTGTATGAGTTTAGGTATTTATTGTGTGAAGAAGAGGTATAAGGTTAGAATACCTGCGTCATCAATGACAGATGAGTTGGTTAATAGGCTTAGCGATAAACATAAAGCAAAGCACATGGAATACTTGAAGTGTCATAAACAGCATATACATAAGCACAGAAGAAAAGTAGAGTCCATTGAAGCTGTAGGTATGAAAGAATGTACTTGTATAAAGGTAGATAACCCTACAAGTCTATTCATTACAAAAGACTTTATACCTACACATAATACAACCACAGCACTTGATATTGTAGGCAACTATCAGCGTATGCAAGCGAATGAAGAAAATCCTAAGAGAGTGGCATACTTTGATAGTGAGAATACATTAGATGTAGAATGGGCTGCAAAGTTGGGAGTAGATGTAGATGACCTCATCTTGTTACAGCCTGAATCTCAGAGCGCAGAGGATATTCTACAGATAATACTTGAAATGATGGCTACAGGAGAAGTAGGGTTAGTTATCTTAGACAGCATAGCCGCTATGGTATCAGCACAAGAAATGGATAAGACTGTAGCAGATAAAACGTATGCCGGAATTTCTATGCCACTTACTGTGTTCGGTAGAAAAGCAGAAATGCTATGCCATAAATTCAATAGCACAGTCATAGGCATAAATCAGATACGAGATGATTTAGGAGCTATGTATAGTGGTGCAATAAAGACTCCTGGGGGAAGAGCGTGGAAACATCTGTGTAGTGTGCGTATGCAGTTTACAAGAGGAAGTTTCATTGACGAGAAAGGCAATGAGATTAAGCGTAGTTCAGAGAGTCCTGCAGGCAATAAAGTTTTGATGAGTATGGTAAAGAATAAGACGTGTCCGGGGAACAGAAGAGGAGGTTACTATACGATTGACTATGCTAATGGCATAGATTATCTTACAGACCTTCTTGAAGTAGCTCTTAAATACAATCTGATATTACAGAGCGGAGCATGGTTCTCAGTAGTAGACCCTGATACAGGTGAGATTAAAGCAGATAAGATGCAAGGCATGGCAAATGTGAGAGCGTTCTTTGCAGATGAAGAACATGAGGATGTACTACAGTTCGTAGAGGACTATATAGATAGCAAGATATGTTAAATACGAAAGACGCCCGATTGAACGGGCGTCTTTTTTACAAGACACATTGAAAGGGTTAAAAGTCCTCTGCAAACGTTTGCTGTAAGTGTCTTACAGGAATATTCTATAACATTATTTACTATATGTCAATCATGTTATATACTGTTTATATAGAAAAAGACACTTAGAAAGGAGAGAGAAGTGAAACAGATATTAGAGCAGTGGAGTGGTAAGTTTGAAGTCAATGGGGAGATTGAAGTCAACTTAGATGCTCTGAATGTAAAAGATGGAGATGAGTTTCATGTGAAGCTAATCTCTAAAAGAAGGGAGATAAAAGATGATATACTGTCAGCCAGGAGATTGCGATAATTGCAAGTACGATGATTGTATTGGAACGATAAAGGGTAAACCTGGAAGAAAGAAGTTACCAGCTGAGGAGAAAAGAAGGCGAAAAAATGAGAGGGCGAGAATTTATAGGGCTACACATAAAGAAGAGATTAGAAAGTATATGCGAGAGCATTACCTTAGAAAAAAGAATAGTTGAAATAACAGTCCTGGTTGTCTTTTTAGCGATTGTTTGTTTACATCATGAAAATGTACAGCAGACAGTAAAAACGAGCGAGGAAGAGAGCCTGGTAGAAGATTCTATACTACCTGAAAAGTATTCAATGCTACATTCTACATATGATAAAGAGGAGCAAGATGATATTAGAAATGAAATCTTTTATGGAGAGCTTGAAGAGGTAGCATTGTTAGTTCAAGCAGAAGCGGGAAATCAAGATGAGTTGGGTAAAAGATATGTAGCAGATGTAATCTGGAATAGAGTAGATACTGACGAGTTTCCCGATGCAGTAAGAGAAGTGATATATCAGATGGACCCCCGTTCAGTTTTCAACAACAGTAAACGGAGCAATAGGGGCAGCAGGATATACTATCACAGATGATGTATTTCAGATAGCATTAGAGGAATATAGTAATAGAACCAATACAGATATATTGTATTTTAGAACAGATAAGTATGGTAGTGGTACACCAGCTTTTAAGCATGGAGCACATTATTTCAGTACGAGGTGAGGAATAAGGAATGACACAAGAAAGGAACTGTAAATCTTGTATATATTATAAAGATGAATATTGTGAAGTATTGGATATAAAACCATGTTATCCCCAAAAAGGATGTGATTATTTTAGTAAGCGAAAGGGTAAATCTGATGTGCTTGACAAGATAAGAGTCGAGATAATGGCTTTAAGAAACAGAAGGGCAGAAGAATTTGATATAGATTCGGATGTGTTTGACGATAGAGTGATTTTAAGGTCAGATGTTCTTAAAATTCTTGACAAGTATAAGGAAGAAATTGAGCCACAGGAAAGTGATGACACATGAGAAGTGTATTTAAAAGAGCATTTTGCTTGCATGAATGGGTAAGAATGGACAGCACATCACTTGTCTTTACACATATTGGAGCAAGGTATATGTGGGTGTGCAAGAAATGTGGTAAGACAACATTTTATCCAAATTACTAAGGCAGAAAGTGAGGAATAAATATGGCAGATATAGAATTGGTAATTAAAATACCTGAAAAATTATATAAACACATTAAAAATGACAATGAGTATTATCTCGAAGATGGCGAAGAATTATATACTATTGTTAAGAATGGCACACCACTTCCAAAATGGCATGGAGTACTAAAAGATGTAACAAATTTAATGCGTGGTCTGTATACAGATATGCAAACAATTGAAGAAACATTTACGTCAAGTGATGTTTACAAGATGATTGACGAAGAATGTCCAACAATCATAGAAGCAGATAAGGAGCAGAGAAATGGGAATTAGAACAATCATTATGCACCCAACAGTTGAAAGAGCCACTCAAAATTGGTTGCAGTTATGCAGAAATCATAAGTCTTTGATTAAAGAAGCAAAGCGTAATCCTTTATCGGTCAAATTTATCAATGGTGATATTTGGTACTTTAGAGGGGAAACAGAAGGCGCAAGGGCATATAGAGGTTATCATGCTGAAATGATATGGATTGACGATTTCCCTCTTGATGAAAAAAATTGGTGAAGTATTTATAAAGGAGCAGGAAGATGGGAATAAGTGAGAGAAAACACCATATCAAAGTATTAAAAAGACTTTTAAAAGAAACCAAGGGAAAAATAGAGCTTTATTCTGATAACAAAAATATTGACTTACGGAAAGAAAAAGAAATAGTAGAAGCTCTAGGTTATGCCATACCCTCACTCAATTTGATGTATGAGAGAGAAGAAATTTATACCAAGGCTGATATGATGGCTATGCTTACAGAGATACAGTTGGAGATTGAGGAAATAGTCAAGGAAGAAGAAATAATTGATAGTAAATGGGCTAGTGGTTTGCATTATTCCGAGAAGATTATCCAACAGAAAATCAATGCCTTGAAAGGAGAATAAAGGTGAAAATACTAATTGACCTAATGATAGTAATTTTAGTCTATATGATAGGCTACAAAATGGGTGTAAATGATACAGATAAATTATGGTGTAATACCGTACACAAGGTTATACAGGAAGAATTGGAGAGAAGAGAAAATGCCGACAATACAAGAGAAGATAAGACAGAGGCGTAGACAAATGTTAGTTCATTCTTATATATATTATGAATTGAATCAGAACATAGTATCAGACCATAAATGGTCAGAATGGGCTAAAGAATTGCAAGAATTACAGCAGAAATACCCTAAAGAGTCAGCAGAAGTGGAGGAATATGACCAGTTCAAAGATTGGGATGGTAGCTCAGGTGCATTTTTAAAATTTGGAGAAAACATAAAGACCGTGGCGAAAATTCTATTAGAAAATCAAAGTAAATCAGCAAAATCAACTGGTTTAATCGCTCATTCTGAGAAAAAATCGCAAAAAGGCAAATTAAAATTAAAATCTAGTACAAGGAGCTTATTTTAAACGTATTGACATTTACGTTACTGTATTGTACAATCATCATGTAAATGATATATAACACGTTTTCAACACGACAAAAACAGAGAAAAAGGAGAAGAAAAGTGCCAAGACCAACAAGATTTTATAGTTCTCGTCAAGAGAAGCGTGTGGCGAAAGCAGTAAATGGTAAACAAGTGGCAAACTCTGGTGCACCTATATTTGTGGCAGGCGATGTAAGAAATGACCTCTTTCTTATAGAGTGCAAGACTCATACAGAAGCAAGACAGCAATTCACCATTAAGAAAGAGTGGATAGATAAGAACAGAGAAGAAGCATTTCAGATGGGAAAAAGATATTCAGCATTAGCAATAGACTTTGGTGATGGTGAGCAACATTATCTTATAGACCAGAGATTGTTTCTTGAATTGCTAGAACATTTAAGGGAGGTGAATAAAGAATGAGCTACAAAAGACCTTTTCAGCAAGCTATGGACAGTCTCGATAATGATATTGATACCATAGAAGATGAGTTACAGCAGATACTTGATATGGACAATATCGAAGATATTAAGATTGCCATTTCAGATGTGATACAGACAGTGAGGGAGATGAGATGACAAAAACAGAAGCAGTAAGACGCTATTTAAAGATAAATGGAAGTATAACTTCTTGGCAAGCTATACAGATGTATGGTGAGACCAGATTGTCTGATGTTATTTTGAAGCTCAGACAGAAAGGCTGGGATATAGAGTCTGTATGGCAGTATGGTACAGACAGAAATGGTAATGAGAGTAGATGGGTAGAATATGTCTACACAGAGAAAGAAGGAGATAAGTAATGAGTAAGTCTTTAGCAGTTAAGTACAGACCTGTTGATTTTTCATCGGTTATTGGACAAGATGCAGTAAAGATTATATTGAAACAGCAACTAGCAAGTGGCAATATTCATTCAGCTATGTTGTTCTGTGGACCATCTGGTGATGGTAAAACTACTTGCGCCCGTATTTTTGCAAACGAGTTGAACAAAGGTAAGGGCGTACCTATAGAGATGGATGCTGCATCTCATAACGGTGTAGATGATGTCAGAGAGATAGTAAAGATGGCGAGTACAAAAGCCGTTGATGCTGATTATAAGGTATTCATTATAGATGAGTGTCATTCTATCAGCAATACAGGATGGCAAGCATTTCTGAAATGTATAGAAGAACCGCCTGCAAGAGTAGTATTCATCTTTTGCACGACGGATCCGCAGAAGATACCAGCTACAATTCTGAGCAGAGTGCAGAGATTCCAGTTTCAGAAGGTTGCTACAGATGATATAGTCAATAGACTAGAAGCAATCATAGCATCAGAGGGCAAAGATACTGCCATTGAATATGATGTAAGTGCCATTCAGTTTATAGCTAAGTTAGCAGATGGCGGGGTACGATTAGCTATTCAATATTTAGAGAAGTGTCTGGCATACAATGATAGCATCACTACAGAGAATGTGGTAAAAGCTCTTAATGTCACCAACTATGATGATTTTATGGAGCTGACAGCAGACATACAGGATAATGATAGAGCTAGTGTGATTTCATTATTAGATTCCATTTACTCATCAGGAGTCGATTTTAAGCAGTTTTTAAAGCAGTATGTATCATTTATACTTGATGTAAATAAAACGCTCATCCTGAGCGACCTGGATGAAGCATTTAAGTACATCAATCTGCCGAGAACAAAAGAGATTGAGAGCTGGTTATCAGCGCAGTATAATCTTGATTTCTATAATCAGCTTTTACGCCATTTAGTAAAGCTCGATGCAGATGTGAAATATTCACAGAATCCTAAAGTCGATATTGAGGCTGGCATATTATTGTTTATGAGGTGAGAGAATGACAAAGTATAAAGTGGTTAGAACTTATGATGATGGAAGTTACGATACTGACAAGTTGCAGAGCGCATTTAATGCGGGCTATGAGTTTGTACGAGCATCAGAATATATACCTGAAGCCGTTCACAATGGAACTAGAAGATATGGATATATAGAGTACATACTTAAAATAGAGGTAGACGAATGATAGGACAACAAAAGTTAGTAGCACAACTTGATGACCTTATTGCAAGAGATAAGTTTCCTCGATTCTCTATAGTTTTAGGAGAAAGAGGTATGGAACATGAAGATGTCGCAAGATATGTGGCAGATAAGATGAATTGCACCATTATCGAGTTGTTAGATGTAAAAGTGGATACCATTAGAAGCATGATTGCGCAGGCATATAAACTTCATGCTCAGACGGTATTCAGTATTCCCCATGCAGATGATATGTCCATTAACGCAAAGAACGCCATATTAAAAGTCGTAGAAGATACTCCTAATAAGGCATACTTCATCATGTGTTTAGAGGACTTATCAAATACTCTGGCAACAATAGAGAGCAGAGGTATAGTATTCAGAATGAGCAGACCATCAATGCAGGATATATCAGATTTTACCCGTAGTCTGTATGTTGATAAGAAAAACATAGATGAAGAGGAGATAAATGACATCATAGCGATATGTACAAGTCCTGGTGATGTGTTGACAGTTAAGAAGAGCGGAGCAAAAAACTTTTTCAGATATGCAGAGTATGTGGTAGAAAATCTGACAAAAGTGTCGGGAGCAGAAGTCTTTAAGTTTTCAGATAAACTGGCACTGAAAGATGAGGAAGAGAAGTACGACTGCCGATTATTTTTGAAAAGTCTTTCTAATGTATATATGCAAAGATATAAAGAAACGTCAGATGGGCATATATTAAAGGCAGTCAGTATTATAGGCGCTCATTTATCAGATTTACGCATCAAGGGTATAAATAAAATGATGCTGATGGATAATATGTACTTATCTATTCGTAAAATATTTAAGTAGAATTTGGTACTACTTTATGATATAATGTATGAAAAAAAAATATTAAATATCATAAAGGAGATAATATGAAAGAGCAATGGAGAAAAGTTGTAGGATATGATGATTATTATGAAGTTAGTAATCTAGGTAGAGTGAGGAGCATTGATAGAACGATACAATATACAGATGGCAGAGTTGTGCATAGAAAATCAAAAATATTATCTCAAAAAATTGATAGAGGATATTATTCTGTCACGGTATCAAAAAATAATGATAAAAAATTATTAAAAGTGCATCGGCTTGTTGCACAGGCATTTATACCAAATACTGATAATCTTCCTTGTGTTAATCATAAAGATGAGAATAAGGAAAATAATTCTGTTGATAATCTTGAGTGGTGTACTTATGAATATAATGTAAATTATGGCACAAGAAATAGACGGGCTAGTGAGAGGTTAAAAAATAGACCTAGTAAGTTGAAGGGAGTGCCTAAGTCATTAGAGACCCGTAAGAAAATGAGCATGTCTATGAAAGGAAAACAAAATTGTTTAGGAAGAGTTTTATCTGATGAAACAAAAAAGAAAATAGCCGAATCTAATAGAATTGCTCATTTAGGCACTGTTCGTAGCGAATGTTCAAAACAAAAACAGGCATTAAATAGGGCGGCATTAAAAATAGATGATGTATTTGAGATAAATGCCTTATTGAACAGTGGAATGTCAATAAAGGAGCTTTCTATACAATTTAATGTTGCTATGTCTGTAATAAGAAAGGTAGCTAGATTTGACGGCATATACGGTAAAATACTTAGAAGGGAATTAGTGTAATATATGGAAATCGCAGATGTAAAACAACAGATAAAGACAGGCAACTTTCAAAAATCCTACATCTTTTATGGTGAAGAACATGCCGTTATGAAGATATATCTAAAAATGATGGCAACAAAAGGCAACATGAGATTGACCTATGTTGACAGTCTCCTAGATTTAATGACTGGAGCAAAGACAAAAGCATTAGTGCCAGAGCGCCATTTATATGTAGTATTAGATGATAAGGAATATCTCACTAATGAGAAGATGTGGGAGAAGTTTACGGGACTAAAAGATGATGTGGTAGTCTTTTATTACACCTCAGCAGACAAGCGTTTAAAATTTTGGAAGAATAACAAAGACCGTGCTGTCGAGTTCAGCAGATTAGAAGATAGGATATTAGTCAAATATATCAAGAATGAGGCCCCTATGCTGAGTGATGCTCAGTGCATGAAATTGATTGAGGCGTGTGATGGGTATTATGGAAGAATACTTTTAGAGATTGATAAAGTAAGAAATTACTCCATTGCAGAAGCAGTAACTGTAGATTGGGCATTTGATACTCTTATAGAGCAGAAGCAGATATATTTCCAACCCAAAGATGCAATATTCGATTTTGTAGCCGCTGTATTAGAGCGCAGACCTTCTAAAGCATATAATCTGTTGCAAGATTGCAAAGCAGTCGGAGAAGCGAGCCTGGTCATTATTTCAGTGCTTTATAATAATATTAAGACATTACTACAAGTACAATCAGCAAAAGACACCAGGAGCTTAGGATTGAACGGGTTTGCAGTAAAGAATGTTATAGCGTACAAGAACAATTATACGAATGGGGAGCTAGTTAATGCCTTGAGCATATTGAGAGAGTGTGAAAAGGGAGTCAAAACAGGGACTATTCCAGATGATTTGTCAGTGGAGTATTTCTTAGTTAGAGTCATATAAAGAAAGGAGAATTGTTATGTTATGTCCTAGTTGTAATGGAGAAATATCTGTATTAGAGACAATCAATCAGCAAAAAGCCACACTCCGATACAGAAAATGTGATGTGTGTGGCTTTAAGTTCTACACTAGAGAAGAGGTTGCACCGTCTGAGCAAGTAAAGCCTTATTTTGATGAGTGGATTAGAGAGCGTCAGAGAAAATGCCGGGCTAAAAAGAAAGGAGTTGAATATGAAGTCAGCTTTGGAGATGGAAGAGAAAAGCCAATCGTTCCTAAAAAACCAACATCCCCTCTGTTTTAGATGTGGTAGAAAATTGAGAAGCGAAGAGAGCAGAAAACTTGGTATGGGTCCAGTATGTTATAGAAAATGGCAGAATGAGCAGAATACCAAACCATTAATATAGAGGTGATATATGAAAGATAAAGTTTTTATTGCCAAACTAAAAAAGCGTCCATTAAAGGTAGTGTACCCTTATATGTGTCCATTTTGTGATGAGTTAGGCTATCCTATAAGTGAGCAAGAGTTTAAGCCATTAAGGTTGCCCGATGAGACTCTACAATTATATAAATGTATGCTAGGTCATACATTTTTTGTTAGGGAGACACTTGTGAAAGACCAGTCATGGGCAGAGGATAGATGCAATAATCCGGATATGAAAAGGAAATCATCATTCTGGAAAAGACAGTTAAGACAAGCTAGATATGGAGTAGATGAATTACAGGATTGAGTTGTTTCTACTTATAATATGAAGAAAATCGACTAGACTATTTGCCTAGTCGATTTTTTTATTGTTCCAGTTGCAAAGTAGTTATGCCCGATATATCATGTACTTAGTAGCAAACAACAAGCATATTGAAAGGAGTTTATTATGACAGATTTTGAAAGGGTACTAATCAATCGTGACCACATGACAGTAGATGAGGCTAAGAGAGCTAGAGCTGAGGCAAGACAAGCTATATGGGAAATGATTGAAGATGGGGCATCATACGATGATGTAGAGGATATGATGTCAGCAGAGTACGGGCTAGAAATGGATTACATTGAAGAATTGATTTGAGAAAGGAGTAAAGGCTATGGTAAAGATTACAAAGAATTGTATGCTGTGTGGTAAGAAGTCATCTCTGGAGATTACAGAAGAGGTGAACAAACTGTATCAGAGATATTTAGCAGGATACGGATATATTCAAGATATTCCCCTTGATGCAGACAAGAGGGAGTTTCTGAAAACTGGTATGTGTTCTGAGTGTCAGCACATTTTTGATGAGCCTGAAGAAGATGAAGAGGAGGTATATGTATAATAGCAGAACAGTTTACCACAACATTTTGGACAGATTTCAGAATAGCTGACGCCTTTGGCGTCAGCGCAATCAAAGATACCTATAAGAGAGCGTTTAAAGAGTGGAAGAAGGAGTACAAGTATCTCACAGATTTGGTAATGGTTCTCAATCATTCATGCTGGTATTGGTATGATATGGGCAATCAGGAGCTGAGTGAGCTGTATTCAGACCTTTACTATGAAGCACATGAGTATGCCTGCAACCATCTTAAAGGTGATGAGCTGAGATATTATCTGGAGACAACAGATTAAGTTCCACTTGCTATGGTAGCAGTCATGTGCTACCATAGAATTAGTAAGAAACAACTAAACATATTTTGAAAGGAGATATGTTATGCCACATGATGAATACTATAATGTAATGCCAAATTCAGAAGTATTAGCTAAGGAGTTAGACAAGTATATCCGACATATAGAGGACTGCCTTGAAGAAGATTGTCTTCCTGAAATACGACTTGATATGCAGTCTCAGCTCTATGCCGCTAAAGCTGTGAGAGAAAATGTAAGGAGAGTATATGATGAGTGATTTTAGGGATTTCCATACTATGACAACTAAATCGGGGCGTACATTTACGCCCCTTAGTGATTATGATGTTTTAGAAGAGATTTATCAGGATATGGGTGAAGATGTACATGATTATGTGGCAGAGAGAATATTGGAAATAAATGTAGAGGAGAATATCGCCCAACAGAAGTTTAATTCTGATTTCCATAATCTTGAACAGTCAAATGAGAGCTGGCATAATTTTGTAGAGGAGACCGCAGAGCGAATAGAGCAGATAAGGCAGCTTATAGAGGACAATAAACTCACAAAAGCCAAGATTTCAGTGGAACTATTTAAAATCTATAAAGATATGAGAGGAGAATTATAAGATGAAGGAATTAGAGATGGCATTATCAGCAGTATCAAGTCAGGTAGAAGAGATTATAGGGCAGATGGTACATACTCCAAAGGGAAGTAAGGAGTACGATTATCTTGTAGGCAAACTTGAAGCCTATACAGATGTACAGAATCTTATTATATGGAGACTGAATGTGCTGAGAAAGGAGACCAAGTGATGCTGTGGATTGTAGTGATTGCAATGATACTAATGTCTCTTGGTGGAGCTAACTTTAGATAAGTTCCTGTTGCATATCTTGTGTGCTTGTGCTACCATGTAGTTAGTAGAAAACAACTAGCACACAAGATATGAAAGGAGTACCAAGATGAATCAGATAACAGTTAATGGATGGGTAAGAGTTTCTAAGATGACAGCAAGAAGGCTGTATGGTGAGGGCAAGACAATTAGACTTGTGCCTGTGAAAGTTTATGTGGACAACAATATGTTCAACCTCGACATCAATAAGGGAGATAAGTTTGATGTAGAGCCTCTTGAATGGGAGTTGAAGTTTGATAGTAGAGTAAACCATTTTGAATTTTACAACTGCCAGTACAACGAGCTTGGTAAGTATTCAGCATACTATGTAAGAAAGGAGGAATTAGCATGACTGAGTACATCATAGTAGGAGACACAAAGAGTTTTAAGGATTGCCTTATAAAAGTATGTAAGGGCTCAAGAGCTTTCGCAGAAAAGACGTTGGAGCGTATGTTGTACGCTCCAACAGAGAATGACCTTCTTCTTATGAAAGGACATAAGAATCTTAGAATTAGGAAGTAGTTGAAAACGAGCAATGGTGGAATGACCCATTTTTAGCAAACTGAAAGGAGAATAATTATGAGTGAATTAGGATATGAGTGCTGTATTTGTGGTAAGATTTGTACAGATTGGGGAAATGACCCTTGGCCAGTAATAGAAGCAGAAGATGCCAGATGCTGTGATGAGTGCAATGCCACTATAGTTGTTCCAGCAAGATTAGAGAGATTAAGGAGAAAGGAGAATAATAGATGAGTAACAGCATAAGAACCGAAGAAGCGCAGGAGTTAAAAGAGAAATTAGAGGCATTAGTTAAAAATGCGGGATATGAGAATATTCATCAGTTTTGTCTGGACGCAAAGTTAGACCAGTCTAATCTGTATTGCAATCTTGATGGCACATGGAAGATGTCTGTTTCCAGAATGTTCAATATAGCTAATATGTTAGGCGTATCAGTAGTTCAGATACTGGAAATATTCTATCATAAAGAGTTTTTGGAAAATCAAAAATTGCTGTGAGTTCCTGTTGAAGGACAGTTTTAGATATGCTACCATATAATCAGTAGCAAACAACTAACATATATTCTGAAAGGAGAATGAATTATGAGAGCAACCAAGAACGAGATTAAGCAGTGGTTAGACACACAGGTAGGGGCTATGTATATTCAGCACAATATGTTGACCCTTACAGAGAAGATTGACTACCTGTCTGATGATGAGAGGGGTGAGATAGTTCCTGACATCGTACTTAAAAACTACTCCAGCACAGACCATATACACATTGGCAATGAGGCGCTGAGATATGTAGCGAAGATTATGGAGCTGCCCATAGCAGTAGTTCCTAGAGGGAACGATGAAGATTATCCTTACGAGTTGCAGTTCTACTACAACGGAGTTCAGTTCATGGCGCTTGAATCTGAAGAAGCCTACAAAGAGAATGGAGAGCTGGCGTAAGCCAGCTCTTTTTAGAAAGGAGAGCCTATGAGCTGTAAAGCTAAGACCTGTAGGTACTATAAGAAATGTCTTGCCAAGAGAGATTTAGTGGGAGATACGAGATGTGGTGACTATGAGAGAAAGGAGATTAAAGATGAGCGAGAGATACGAAATAGTTCCAGGAAGAGGTAGAGTAAGAGTAGATGATAGCCCGATAAGTGAAATGATTATTACAGACAATAGTAGAGGTCAGAGAAGAGAGACTCCTTATGAGAGAACAAAGAGACAAGTCTATGCCACAGGTAATAAGTGGGCGATAGAGAATTTTCACGCAACACACGACTGATTTATAGGTACTAGATTGTGAGCGCCAGGAGTCTTTCTGGCGCTTTATTTATTTTAGATTGATAATTTATATGTCAGCAGATAAAAGAAGCGAGGAATCGAAGCCGGATAGCATGAAATATTCCTGTTGCAGAGATAGAAAATCTATAGTACCATATACTTAGTAAGAAACAACTAATGTTTATATCGAAAGGAGAGTAGTTATGAAGAATCCTACCTTAGTATTTTTTGATGAGATGTATGGTTATACCGCAAAGTCAGAGAGGAGAGCTAACAGAGAGCTTTCCGAGAAAGAGTTGAGAAAGTGGTGGAAACATCACACAAAGAGACTGCCTGAGAATATTTCAGTAGCCGCTGTATATGAGAATGAAGACGGGGAGATTAGAGATGCCACAGAATATTGGTTCATGCACGAATGTGCCAAATATGCAGAAGCACATGACCATGTATTTAATTGAAAGGAGAGAAGATTATGAAGTGCGGATGTTCAAATTGTAAGTATTGTAAATGTTATCCCGGGAGATATTGGGATCCCGATGATTATGAGTGTGTCTCGACTGTTTGGGACAATGTTGTAGCTGATGAAGAAAAGGTGAGACGAGCTTGGGAAAATGGAGAAGAATGGGAGCACAATGAAGAACCTTTATGCCCGGGATATGAAGAAGCTCCCACAGAAGAAGATGAGTATTGGGATAGATATGCCCATGAAGAGCGTTTCAGTGAAAGGAGATAATGCTATGGATAAGAATGAGATATGGGAAGAACTGATTGCAAGAGGTATAGCCACAGAAGCAGAATTACAGCTGGTGACTGACATCAATGGATATTCCGAAGAGACATTGATGGATGTTCTGTTTGCAAGAACCGGCTATAGAAATTTTGAGCAGATGGAAGATGAATAATCCTGTTGCAGGACGACTTACTCTGTGCTACCATATAATTAGTAAGAAACAACTAGCACAGAGTAAGACTCTATGCCGAGCGTATATCGCCAGTGTAGATGCTGAAAATGCCAGTACACAGATTGAAAGGAGAACGATATGAATGTGAAGGAAAGAGCCAATGCAGTAAGAGCGATGGAGATGTTAGTACGCTCCGTCAACAATGAAGAATTGATAGAGCCCTGGCTTATGTGCGGGGTAGCAGATGGGGATATTGATGAGAATACCACAGACGATGACCTTGAGTGTTATCTGGACGATGATACGTTTGCAGACCTGATGTATCTGTTCACCAAGATTATGAGCAGAGCGCATAAAGATGGAGGTCTATATATAGATAAGGTTGTTAGTCGTGATGAGTAATATTCCAGTTGATAGGGTAGTGCCTGTGTGCTACCCTATAATTAGTACAGAACAACTAATGTTTATATTGAAAGGAGTATATTATGAGTACAAAAGTAAACCTTGGAACAAAGAAAGCAGACGAGCTGATTCACGATTTCCTTCACAATCATTATAAGGGTACTACCATTTGGGATGTGTATAAATCAGTCAGCCGTGAGAAAGCAGAGTCCTGGAGAAAGATTGAGAGAGAGTGCGAGTCAGTAGACGGGTTTAACCTTCATATCACAGGAGCATCCTCTTACACTTACTCCTGCATCTACGCTTTTCAGAATGAGGACGATAACATCGTGCTGAGAAAGCACACCGCGGAGAATGTATATGACCTAGAGCTTGAGCCCGGTGATTATGTAGAGCTGATAGAAGTACCCAGAGGTGATTGGGGATAATGATTCACAGGCAACAGGAATGTCAAAGTTCCTGTTGCTTTTCTTTTAGAGATGCAGTACCATATTCTTAGTAGAAAACAACTATAACACACATCGAAAGGAGTAACCAATGTTTACAAAGCACACCTATTATGTATTTAACGACAACACCAGAGATGTTAGGGAACTGACAATGATGCAGGTCTACGAAGCACTCAGCAACGGTTTTACCGTTCTGATGATTAAGTGAAAGGAGAAATAGTGATGAGTAAGATGGGATGTTATAACTGCGTAAATTGTGAATGGAATGAGTCTGACCGCATATACTTTTGTAGTAAAGAGAAGCAGGTGGACGAAGAAGTATTTGATTCAGTTTGGTTATGTGAAGAAGATTGGGAAAGAGATGAACAGCCCTTATGTTCAGAGTTTAAAGAAGGTGGAGGTATAGAGTGATGAGAAAATTTGTAACTACCTGTATAGATGAAGAGACAGGATACACCATGGTATTATCAGAAGTCAGCTACAATGTAGCTATGGACTGGTTACAGAGAGAAGTACAGAAGTACGGAAGAGAGATATTCCGAGTAGAGAATGAGGACACTAATCACATGACCATCTATACAGGTAAACCTAGAATAGATTGCAACGAGAAGTGGTTTACCAATATAGTGAAGTTCTACTATGATGAAGTCCGTGGATACTTGATGGAGGAATAAGATATGTGTGAATACCCATGTAGAAACTGCATATACTTTAAGGAATGCGGTGAGAATATGAGAACAATGCCATGTGAAGGCAGAATGACAAAGACAGATAAGAAAAGAAGGGATGCCCTTATAGCAGAGGGTGAAAAAGAGCAGGCCAGAAGAGCATTTTATGAAGATTGAAAGGAGACCCATTATGTGTAAATGCGAAGATTGTGTATGGTTTAAAGAGGACTTTGAGTATGACGATTATACGGATGCAACCTTTGATTACTACAAGTGCGTCCTAAGGGATGAGATTTTAGATACTCCAGACAGAGAAGCGTGTGTAGATTATGAGGCTTGAAAAAATAAAGCGTTAGGAGTCGATTCCTGACGCTTTATTTTTGTTCTTGAATAAATTATCAAAAGCTAAATAAAAACGTCAGGAACAAAGCCTGGTGAGCGTGAGGATATAGATTATATTCCTGTTGCATACTGCATCAGCTTGTAGTACCATATAATCAGTAGTAAACAACTAATGTATAGATTGAAAGGAGAACCAAAGATGAAGATTTTATTAACCGCAAGAATTGATGGGGCAAGATTTGAAGATGAGACTACCGGGGAAATCATAAGAGCATATGAAGGCTATGAGATTCTCATAGAAGATGCCGAAAGTCTGATGATAGAAGAAGAGTCCGGTGAGCTTGTAGCAAATGTATTTTATCCCACTTCTGAGAACGAAGTTTCACAGCCCTTCACAATGTATTCCTTAAATGAGTGGAATGTTTATACAAGAGACTAAAGTCCAGTTGAAAGGGTAGCACCAGTGTGCTACCCTATAATTAGTAGAAAACAACTATCATTTATGAAAGAGAGGATACCAAAATGACAAGAGAAGAAGCCAGAGAGAATATGAGACCTGTAATGCAGTATATGGCATGGTTGATGTTCAACAGCTTTGATGACCAGGAAATGAGAGAAGCAGAAGAGACAAAGCCAATCAATGGCGAAGAGATAACAGCAAAGAGAGGAGTTTACCTCTTAGTCAGAAGTTTTGAATAATCCAGTTGCTAGGGTATCACCCATGTGATACCCTATAATTAGTAGAAAACAACTATTTATTGAAAGAGAGGAGCCATTATGTATACCGTAGAAATTTATAGCACGAACAAGAAACTTAATCCTGTAATCAGAACAGAAGTAAACCATCTGGATTATGCTGATTCAAGAGACTGCTACCGCTATTATGCAGACCTTTATAAGAACGACCCTTCCGTAGTCGTTGATGTTATAGATGAAGAGTGGGCAATGGTAGTGATGAGCACAGACCCCGAATTTTGAGAAAGGAGACCATTATGTTGAATATAAATGTTGGAAGATACACAAGACCTGAGGATGAAGATGTAAGAGTTATAGCACATGGGTGGGGATTATACGGCGCAAAACATGAGCAAGACCATATTAAGTATGAAATGGATTATGCACCAGGCTTCTCAGTAGAAGAACTAATATCCAGTGCCAGTATAGAGCTAGGTATAGAGTTCTATAAACAGTATGGTGAGCCATGCTACATGAGTAGCATATACATCCTCAACGAGTTCGACTATAAGGATTACCTCATAGAGCTTGAAGAGAGGCGAAAAGAGTGGGCAGAGTGCCTAAAATGATACCTTAATTTATAGTAACCCCTAACAAAGAATGGTATTAACTACAAATAGGAAGATGAAAAATACTTTTACGCTACAAATCAACGACAACTCCAAAATGAAAATTTTGGCGACCCCAAAAGAGTCGCCAAATACAGTAACCATCTATTCTACACTACTATCACATCAAGAGCAAAAACAGGGCGGAATAAAGAGAAGCAGTATAACCATAAATCCTAATATCCATATTAAATAATACCATTAGTAATAGTATAAGTAGAGGAGAGCCATTTCAGTAGCCATCTAGCCTAATCGAGCATCCTTCTAGTTTTCCTCGCTGTCTCGTAAGCAAGTCCTGATTACCATCCTTTTCCCTGGAAGCTGGCCTTCCCAGAAAATTTTCCCGGAAATTCCAAACTTTTCATAGTGCACCTTGCACAAGCGCACGTCTGGAACGCACCAACCATGCGTGTTCCCATTTTTAGTCCAAAAAGTGGTATAGTTGGGCATTTTTGTATTTTGCTAGTATTTTTCCCCATTTTTATGTCCTCCAACCCTCATTTTTAGAGCCTTTGGAAGGCTCTTTGTGCAAATTGCACAAGTGCTCCAAACACGCACGGTTGGTGCATTTGGAGCACTTTTTAGTAGAGTATAACGAATGAGGGAACTTGACGATATTTCGTGTCTCCTATAGGGGTCAAAATAACATTATTTCGATAATTTCCACATGCCTCCGGGCCTTTCTCCGGAAATAAGCGCAAACGCAGACAGGCTTTGCGATTGCACTGATTTCTCCATTATAGGCTGCCGGGATTTCATTTCGCCCCCTTGCCTCCCTCCATTATAGGCCCGGAATCTATTCGTCCGGGAATCCTCCATTTGTCGACCTGGAAAAGGGCCATTTGCCCTAGGTCCATTATGGGGCAGTCCTCAGCTCCATTAGGTAGATGGCCTAGGGTACGGGTCCTAGGCGGGTAGGATAGCTTCGCTGTTCGCTTCGCTCACGCTTTAGCGAAGTAAAGCGTAAAAGTGTAAATGTGTCAAAACTATATTAATATAGTAGAAACGCAATCACACTATATATTGTATGATTGATCGCTGCTCAACTACAATATATAGTATGCTAAATTGTCAGACAATTTAATGCTTGATATTTTTTATCTATTTTGTAGAAAACAACTATTTTTCTTGACTTATTTTAACGACATCACAATTTTTAGTTGTTTATGACAAAAGTCAAGTGTATAATTAAAAGAAAAACGACACAAACAAAAGCACTTAATTGTGTGACAATGACACACAATTAAAGAAAGAAAGAGGTAAAAACATGAGTAACGATTTTATACGAGTTTTCTTTTCTGATTTTGATTTAATCAATGCTAGAATACAAACTTACAATTTATCACGTAACTATGATGTACATATAAAAGACATTATCACATGTCACTGGGATAGTAACTATATTGATATAGAATTTCATGATAATTTAGATAGGTATTGTCACGTACAAAGTTTTAGTGATGGAGCAAAAATAACACTTCGTAACGGGTTAACAATGGAATATAAAGCAGAGTAATGCTTTATAGATATACAACACACAACACATGACTGTCAGCTGACAAAGACGTTAAAACAGAGAAAGAGGTATTTTATGACACGTATCAATCTTTTTGAAAGAAACGACAATCAGCAGACTATGTTAGCACTTCAGAATGAGCTTATTCAGTCAAAGCTATTTAAGTTACCTGAGGGTAAAAATAAGAAGTACGCACTTACAGAAAAAAGCAAAATTGACACTGAAGACGTTTGCATAGTTGAAAGTAACGTTTCTGATTTCATAACAGTGTGGGCACGTCACGAAAGAAAAGGAAATAAGCGTAAAGAAGAAGCCAGCTATGGAATAAGAGTTAAAACGGGGTTATACGATATTCCCAGCATGAGTGCTTTAATCGGTAACATAGATACATCTTTCAATGATACTTCAGAATACAGAATAAAGTGCTATAGTGCTAATGATGTAAAGTTTTTCGTCACTGCTATTCTACAGTACTTACAAGCTCATTCAGTCAATCGTCAGACTAAAGAAGTCGCTACAGTTAAAGCGACTGTAGCATGATAACGCTTATACTGCTACTGCTAATTATAGCAGTAGCAATAAATCAAAAATAACAGTTATAATCGGTCTGGTTACGTACCAGACCGATACAATCAAAGAATAGGGGTAACGAAAATGGTAAAATTCATAAATCTTAATGAAATAGCACTGGCTTTATTGTCACATAATCACACATATGAGATGTTTTATCACATAGAGATGATACATCAACAATATGATGTATATCAGTTGGAAGTATACGAAAACAGCCGTGACGGTATTCATATAGCAACTATAGTTGTCGATAGAAACAATGATATAGTATCATCACATATATGTGCATATAGTGGCAATGATAACGACTTTGACAGTATAGATATATTTCATATCACGGATAACGGAACGTATAACGGGACATACTTAGAGTCGATAGTCACTGGCGAAATAGTGACAATCCGTAAACCGACAGTCAAAAAAG
>OCVV012870121.1_pt1 | contig 74477 bp, 75 predicted proteins | sample 1539721 | NCBI WGS metagenome assembly OCVV01 (sample SAMN02144230, study PRJEB22623) | gut metagenome | biome: sheep rumen | host: Ovis aries | place: New Zealand
CCCCCATCGCCATCGAAAAGGGTCTGCGCTTCGCTATCCGCGAAGGCGGCCACACCGTCGGCGCCGGTTCTGTCACCAGGACCGCGGAGTAATTACTGCTTTTTCCCCGGGCCGGCCCGCCCGGCCCGGGATGACCGAATGAAAGAGGTGTTTTCAAAATGGCAGCGAAAGACGCACGCGCCAATGTTGTGCTTGCCTGCACCGAATGCAAACAGCGCAATTACAACACCAAAAAGAACCGCAAGAATACTACGGACCGCCTTGAACTGAAAAAATACTGCCGTTTCTGCAGGAAGCATACTGTTCATCGCGAGACCAAGTAACGGAGGGCGGAACCATGGCAGACGAAAAGAGCGTACAGCAGAAGAATACCGGCAAGCCGTCCTTCGGGACTAGGTTCGTGAATTTCTTCAAAAATCTGCCGGCGAATATCGCCCGGCCCTTCCGCGACATGTTCTACGAGCTCAAGAAGGTGACCTGGCCCTCCAAGAAGGACCTGATCAACTACACCCTGCTCGTGCTTGCGTTCATCGTGTTCATGGGCGTTGTGATCGGTCTGCTGGACCTTGGCGCCAGCGAACTGGTCAAGGCGCTGATCAATCTCTGATAAGCGCAGCAAGTCCCTTTCAACCCCGGAGGAAGCAATCGCATGGCTGACAATTCTGATCGTCCCGGAACACTGGAATGGTATGTGGTCCATACTTATTCCGGCTATGAGAACAAGGTCAAGGACAACCTGGAAAAGGCCGTTGAAAACAACGGCATGCAGGACCTGATCAAGGATGTCCGGGTGCCTGTCGAGGAGATCGTCGAGATCAAGAACGGCAAGCGCCGGATCACCCAGAGAAAGACCTTCCCGGGCTACGTACTGGTACGCATGATCATCACCAACGAAAGCTGGTATGTCGTGCGCAACACCCGCGGCGTGACCGGCTTTGTCGGGCCCGAAAGCAAGCCCGTGCCGCTGACCGCCGCCGAGCTGGATACGATGCTGAACAACCCGGCGTCCCGTGTCGATTACAAGATCGCCGTGGGCGAAGAAGTCCGCATCCTGTCCGGTCCCCTGGAGAATTTCACCGGTACCGTGGAAGAGATCGACACGCTCCGTGAGAAGATGACGGTGCGCGTCAAGATGTTCCTGGGCCGCGAAATGCAGGTGGAGCTGGATCTGGACCAGGTTGACAAGGTGTCCGAAGACAAATGAGCACAGGCGCTTCCGGCCTGAATCATCCGGCCGGTGGGCTCATCCTGTCGTGTTTTTCCCTGGTGGGAGGCGGGGAGCGCCCCTGCCGCCAATACCACAAGTGAATAGGAGGTGCCATTCCCCATGGCAAAGAAAATTACCGCCGTTATCAAGCTTCAGGTTCCTGCCGCGAAGGCAACGCCCGCGCCCCCGATCGGTCCCGCTCTGGGCCAGGCCGGCGTGAACATCCCCGGCTTCTGCAAGGACTTCAACGCCCGCACCGCCAAGCAGGAAGGCCTGATCATCCCGGTCGTGATCACCGTTTACTCCGACCGTTCCTTCACCTTCATCACCAAGACGCCTCCGGCTCCGGTTCTGATCAAAAAGGCTCTGAACCTGAGCAAGGCCAGCGGCGCCCCGAACAAGACCAAGGTCGGTCAGCTGACTCAGGCCCAGGTGCGCGAAATCGCCACCACCAAGATGCCCGACCTGAACGCCGGCTCCATCGAGGCCGCCATGAGCATGGTCAAGGGCACTGCCCGCAGCATGGGCGTTACCGTTGCTGACGAATAATAGAGGAAACGTGGGAGGACCGTACAGGGCCGCTATGACCACGGGGAGGAATAAATATGAAACACGGTAAGAAATATCTGGATTCTAAGAAGCTGATTGACGCTGCCAAGCTGTACGAGCCGGAAGAGGCCGTGGCTCTGGTCAAGCAGATCAGCAAGGCGAAGTTTGACGAGACCGTCGAGCTGTCCATCCGTCTGGGCGTCGACCCCAGGCACGCGGATCAGCAGGTCCGCGGCACGGTCGTTCTGCCGCACGGCACCGGCAAGAAGGTCAAGGTGCTGGTGTTCGCCAAGGCAGACAAGGCCAAGGAAGCGGAAGCCGCCGGCGCGGACTATGTCGGTGACGCCGACCTGGTCGCCAAGATCCAGAGCGAAAACTGGTTCGACTTCGACGCCTGCGTCGCCACGCCCGACATGATGCCCGTTATCGGCCGCATCGCCCGTCTGCTGGGCCCCAAGGGCCTGATGCCCAACCCCAAGTCCGGTACCGTGACCATGGACGTCACCAAGGCGATTCATGACATCAAAGCCGGTAAGGTCGAGTATCGCGTGGACAAGACCTCCATCTGCCACTGCCCGATCGGCAAGGCGTCCTTTGACAGCGACAAGCTGGTGGAGAACCTGCGGGTTCTGATGGATGCCATCATCAAGGCGAAGCCGGCGACCGCGAAGGGCACCTATGTGCGCTCTCTTTACATGAGCACTACCATGGGCCCCTCCATCCGTCTGAACAGCCTGAAGTTCTGATTCTGTTTTACGAGTTAGGGCTCAAACCAATGGACGGGCTTACGGTATTCTACCGTTCGCCCGTCCATTTTTTAAGATCTGCGTTTTTTCACGTGAGCCAGGGCCCGGCTTATTTTTTCACCGGCCCCTGTGATCCGGTCCTTTTCGGCCGGGTCAAATATTAGCAGGAGGAAGCATGTCCCGTATTGATGCAATCAATGAATACCGCCTCGCCCAGAGAGCTGGTCTGAAGTACTATAACGCCTGTGTCGCCGCCCATAAGAACCCCTATCCTGAGGTGCTGGAAGACCTGATCAACGAAACGCAGGCCTCCGGCCACGCGGCCATCGGCACGATTGAAATCCCGTCCGACCTGATCGTCGGCACCCTGGCCGCTGGCAGGAAGATGGCCTTTGCCGGCAACTACATGCCGATCCTGCCGGAAAACAGCGAGTTTGCCACGAAGTGGATTAGCCTGTGCGACGCCCATATGTCCGAGGAAGGGATCCGCGATCCCATCACCTGCATGGAGTTCATGGGCAAGTTTTATGTCATGGAGGGACATAAGCGCGTCAGCGTCTTAAAGAGCTTCGGCTCCCCGGCCATTTTAGGCACCGTGACGAGGATGATCCCCGTCTGGTCCCAGGATCCGGCGGTGCAGGCCTACTATGAGTTCATGAAGTTCTACCGGCTCTGCGGCCTGTATCATATCCAGTTCAGCCGTCCGGGCCAGTATGACAAGCTTCAGCAGGCCCTGGGCTTTGCGGCCGACCATGTCTGGACCCGGGAGGAAAAGGCGGAATTTCTTTCTGTTTACTGGCGTTTCCGCTCGGTCTGCGACGAGAACGTGCTGGACAAGGTACGGGATCACTCCATCGGCGAAGCCCTGCTGATGTGCCTGGAGGTCTACTCCTACGACGAGCTGCGCCAGGACGACAGCGATGCCATGCGCAAGAAGCTGATTTCCCTGCTGCCGGACCTCCAGTTCAGCGCCCAGGACGAAAGCGCCACGGTGTCCATGAACCCGGTGGTGTCTGAAAAGAGCTTCGTCCGTTCCCTGCTGGACGGCATTTCCCGGCCGGTGCTGAACGTCGCTTTCGTACACGCGGCGCCGCCTGAGAGCAGCGCCTGGTCCCTGGGCCATGAGCAGGGGGCCAAGCGCCTCAAGGAGGTCCTGGGGGACCAGGTGTCCGTCACCAGCTATGTAGCCAATGACGAAACCGCCGACGAGGTCATGGAGCAGGCCGTCCAGGCCGGGGCCCAGGTGCTGTTTGTCACCGCCCCCATTTTACTGGCCCCTGCCCGCCGCGCGGCGGCCCTGCACCCGGACTGCAAGGTGCTGGTCTGCGCCCTGTCCGTCCCCTTTACTGGGATCCGCACCTATTACTGCCGCCTGTACGAGGCCAAGTTTATTTCCGGCGCGATCGCCGGCGTCCTGTGCGAGGGAGAGCCCATCGGCTTCCTGGCCCGCTATCCCATCCTGGGGTCGCCCGCCGCGATCAACGCCTTCGCCCTCGGCGCGAGGATGACCCGGCCGGACGCCAAAATCCAGCTGGCCTGGTCCTGTCTGCCGGGCGATCCGATCAAGGCCCTGAACCAGGCCGGTTGCAAGATCGTCTCCGGCCACACGATGGCCGTTTTCAACTCGGAGACCTCCTCCTACTGGAACACCGCCCATATGGGGCCGGACGGAAAATCCCAGGTGCTGATCAGCGACGTGTGGAACTGGGGAAGGCTCTATGAGGACATCGTCCGCAGCATCCTCAACGGCGGCTGGGAAAAGGCCGAGGAAAGCTCCCCGGCGGTCCACTACTGGTGGGGCATGAACAGCGGCGTCATGGACGTGCAGCTGTCGCCCACCCTGCCGGCGGGCGTCATGCAGCTGGCGACCATCCTCAAGGATGGCCTGGTCCGGGGAAGCCTGCATCCCTTCCTGGCCCAGATCCGCGACCAGCAGGGCGTCCTCCGCTCCGCCGGAGACCGCTGGTTTACCCCGATGGAAATGATGAATATGAACTGGCTCTGCGACAACGTCGTCGGCAAGATCCCGGCCCAGGACGAGCTCCTGGAAATGTCCCGCAAAACCACCTCGCTGCTGGCGATTCCCACTGAAACCGGAAAGGAGTAATCCTGATGAAGGCGCTGCTGATCTCCGATGTGGAAAGTCCCGCTCTGTGGGATTATTACCGCCCCGAGCGGCTGCAGGGGGCGGAGGTGATTATTTCCTGCGGGGATCTGAAGCGGGAATACCTGGAGTTCCTGGTGACCATGTCCGGCAAGCCGGTCTTCTACGTGCCCGGCAACCACGACAGCGGTTATGTGAACAACCCGCCGGAGGGCTGCGAATGCCTGGACGACCGGGTGGTGACTTACAAGGGCGTCCGCTTCCTGGGCTTCGGCGGCTGCAAGCGCTACAACCTGGAGCACTATCAGTATACCGAAAAGGAAATGGCGAAGCGGATCCGGAAGGTCGGCAGACAGATAAGAAAAAACCGCGGGGTGGACGTAATCGTCACCCACGCGGCCCCGACCGGCCTGGGAGACAGGAAGGACCCCGCTCACCAGGGCTTTGACTGCTTCCTGGAGCTGATGGAGAAGTGCAAGCCTGCCTTCCTGGTGCACGGCCATGTCCACATGAACTATGACAGCGACATCCCGCGCGTCATGACCTACGGCGACACCACCGTGATCAACGCCTACGAGAGGTACTTCCTGGATATTCCGGGGCCCAACGATTAAGCGTCAGTTCAGCGTTTTTCAGATTTTATCCGCCCGACATCGGGCGGTTTTTTATTTTTGATCCAGCAGGTATTGTACAGCCCTTAGCACCCACCGGTCCGGCTGGTCGAAATGGCCGCCCGGCCTGAGCTCGAAGATGGTCTGGTCGGCGTAAGCCTTCGCCCATTCCGCGGCCTGGCGGGTGCAGTCCTCCACCTGGGCCATGCGGGGGTTACGGGCCTTCCGCTCCCTCTCCCCGACGGAGAAATACAGGCGTTCCGCCCGCCGGACCGGGGGATGGGCGTTCAGCCAGTTCAGAAACCCGTCGTACCAGAGGGACCCGGAAACCGACGCGGCCAGGCGGAAGCGGGTGCATTTGCAGAAGGCGTACAGGGAAAAGAGTCCGGCCAGGGAATAGCCCAAAATGCCCTCCCGGACGGGGGACAGGGAAAAGGCGGAAAGAGCCCCGGGCATCCATTCCTCCGTCAGCCGATGTAAGTAGGCCTCCGCTCCGCCGGCGAAGGGATGGCCGCGGAAAACCGCCGGAGCCGGCCAGGGGGAAAGGTCCCGGTCCCAGTCCATCCCGGAAACGGCGATCACCGCGGCGTCCTCCGGCAGGGCGGTGAGCCAGGAGGCTTCCTCCTCCCCGATCAACCAGAGCACCGTGCCGTCCGCCTTGTTTCCGCCGTAGAGCCGCATCCGGCAGTCGTCCTGCATCCATTCCCGGGAACTGTCCATGAAATCATCCTCCAGGGTTAGAAATGAGTCTAAAAATTGGGTTCGCAGCCCGGCTTACGGGCGGGGATCGGCCTGCAGCTTCCGGTAGACCGTCAGGTACATGGTGACAAAGGCCGCCATGCCGCCCAGGAGGTTTGAAATGGGCTCGGCCAGGAAGACCCCGTCTGTCCCAAGGCCCAGCCTGGGCAGCAGCAGCGTCAGCGGGAAGACGATGACGACCTTCCGCAGCAGGGAAAAGAAGATGGCGTGCCGGGTGTCTCCCAGGGCCTGGAAGGTGGTCTGGGCGGACAGCTGGAAGGCCTGGAACACGAAGCCCATAAAATACAGCCGCAGGATGCGGGGGGCCAGGCGCAGGGTCTCCGGGTCGCTGGTGAAGAGACCGGCCAGGGGCCGGGCCGCCGCCAGCACCAGCAGCCAGGCGATCAAAGTATATCCGATGGCCGTGAGCGAGGTAAAGCGGATGCTTTCCCGCACGCGGCCGTATTGCTTTGCCCCGTAGTTATAGCCGGTCACCGGCTGGCTGCCGGAGGTCACGCCCGTCGCCGGCAGGGTCAGGATCTCCCGGACGGAGTTGGCCACGGTCATCACGCTGACGTAGACGTCCCCGCCATATTGCTGGAGGGTGGTGTTCGCCGTCATCTGCACCAGGAAATTGGTGGCCTTCATGATGAAGCCCACGACGCCCAGGGAGACGATCTCCCGGAGCATCTGAAGCTGCAAACGCATATAGCGGAAGCGCAGCGGCAGCAGGGCCTTTTTGCCTGTCAGGAAGAGGAGCACCCACGCGCAGGACAGGGCCTGGCTCAGGACCGTCGCCAGGGCCGCGCCCCGGACGCCAAGCTTCAGCACGAACAGGAACAGCGGGTCCAGCAGGAGGTTCAGGGCGGCCCCGAAGATGGTGGTCATCATCCCCACCCGGGGAAAGCCCTGGGCGTTGATGAAGCCGTTGAGTCCGGTGGAGAGCATGATGAAGGGCGTCCCGATCAGGTAGATCAGCAGATAATCCCTGGCGTAAGAAAAGGAGCGCTCGCTGGCCCCGAAAGCGTAGAGCAGCGGGACGTGCAGGGCGTAGAGGAGGACCATCAGGATCAGGGAACACGAAAGCAGGGATACGAACACGCATCCCTCTAAAAGACTGGCCCTTTCTTCATTTTTCGCCCCGCGGGCCATCGAAAAAAGCGGCGTCCCGCCCTGGCCGAACAGGCTGGTAAAGGCGCCGATCAGCGAGATCACCGGCAGCACCAGGCCTACGCCCGTCAAGGGCAGGGAGTCCCCGCCCGGCAGATGCCCCAGGTAAATCCGGTCCACGATGTTGTACAGAAGCTGCACGATCTCTGCCATCGTCAGCGGCAGCGCCAGGTTCACGACCTGCTTCCATACCTTGCCGGAGGAAAAGTCCCCCGTTTTTGCGGATGTATTCATCGCGTTTATACGGCGGCGGGTTGATAGGGCTTGATGGTGGAAAGATCGTTTTCCAGTTTTTCTGACAATTCTCTGATTTCAATGTCATTCTGCATATCGAGGAAGAACCTGTCGGATACGCCGAAAAAACGGCCCAGGCGAATGGATGTGTCCGCTGAGATTTTTCTCCGGTTATGCAGAATGTCCTGAATCCTGGAAGTCGGCACATGGATGTTCTGCGCCAGTTTATACGCCGAGAGCTGCATCGGCTCCATAAACTCTTCCATCAGGATTTCTCCCATGGTGGGGGTCAGAATGTGTTTGGACATATGTTTTTCTCCTGACCTATCAATGGTAATCGACGATTTACACATCGTAAAAATGGTTTCCTTCCGCTGTAAAACAGATTCTGTACTGATCATTGATCCGAATGCTGTATTGTCCCTTCCGGCTCCCCTCCAGTTTTTCCAGATGGTTTGCGGGCGGAACTCGCAGATCCTCCAGGCATCCTGCATTATCCATCATGATCAGTTTCCGTAATGCAACGAATTGAATGTTTTGAGGGAGCTTCTTTGAAAAAATCTGATGGTAGATTTTTTCGGTTTCTTTGTCGGCAAAGGTTCTGATCATAAAAACAGTATACACGACCTGCGTGTATACTGTCAAGGGCTGTTTTGGGTCCGTCATCGGGCGGTTTATGATTCGGTTGTGGCGGGCTGCTTTTTGCCTTTCAGCATTTCCTCCATCGTATGCCAGCCCAGCACCGCGCATTTGACGCGGGCGGGCATGTGGGAAATATCGCTCAGGGCGCCGGCCTCTTCCAGCTCCTCGATTTCCTCGGGGCTGCAGCCGCCGCGGATCATTTTGAGGAAGAGGGCGGAAAGGCGCTGGGCCTCCTCCACCGGCTTTCCGATGATCATGTCCAGCATGATGTCGGCAGAGGCCTGGGAGATGGCGCAGCCGTCCCCCTCGAAGGAGCCTTCCTGAATCACGCCGTCCTCCACACGGAGCTGGAGCACGATGTCGTCCCCGCAGGAGGGGTTGACCCCTTCCAGGGTCATATTGGCCCCGGGCAGGGGATGCTTGTGATAGGGGTTCTGATTGTGGTCGATCAGGATCTCGTTGTAAAACGTGTTAGCCAAGGCCCATCTTCCTCCTGATGGAAGAGACGCTCTCCAGGAATCGGTCGATCTCTTCCTCCGTATTGTACAGATACAGGCTCGCCCTGGTGCTGGACCGCGCGCCCAAATGGGTGTGCAGGGGCTGCGCGCAGTGGTGGCCCGCCCGGACGGCGACCCCGTCCTCGTTGAGGATGGCGGATACGTCGTGCGGATGGACGCCGTCCACCAGGAAGGCGAGGATGCCGTGATGCTCTTCGGCCGTCGTCCCGCCCAGCACCCGCACGTGCGGGATGGCCTGCAGGCCGGAAAGGGCCCGCCGGGTCAGGGAAAGCTCGATGTCCCCGATGCGGTCAAAGCCGGCCCGGGAAAGATAATCGATGGCGGCGGCCAGGCCCTCCGCCCCGGCCCCGTTCACCGTGCCCGCCTCGAACTTGTGGGGGAGCTCCGCGAAGGTCGCGTCCTGCTGGCGGACGGAGTCGATCATCTCCCCGCCGCGGAGGAAGGGCGGCATGCTGTCCAGCAGGTCCTTTCTTCCCCACAGGACGCCGATGCCCATCGGCGCGAGCATTTTGTGCCCGGAGAAGGCGAGGAAATCGACCCCCAGGGCCTTTACGTCGACGGCCATGTGGGGGGCGGCCTGGGCCGCGTCGGCCAGCATGACGCCGCCGTTTAAGTGCACCAGCTTCGCCATCTGCCGCACGGGGCCTTCCTGGCCCAGGACGTTGGAGACCAAGGCCGCGGCGGCCAGCTTCACCTTGCCTGTAAACGCCGCTTCGACCTCTTCCTTTGGATAGCTCCCGTCCTCCCGGCAGAAAATGTAGCGAAGGACAGCGCCGGTGCGCTGGGCCACCATCTGCCAGGGCAGGATGTTGCTGTGATGCTCGGAGATGGTGATCAGGATCTCGTCGCCCTTTTTGAGGTTGGAAAGGCCCCAGGACCAGGCGACCAGGTTGATGCTTTCGGTGGTGTTGCGGGTGAAAATGATTTCCTCCGCGCTGTCGGCGTTCAGGAAGGCGCGGACCTTTTCCCGAGCGCCCTCGTAGCGGGCGGTGGCCTCCTGGGCCAGGTCGTAAAAGCCCCGCAGGGGGTTGGCGTTATAGCGTTCGTAATATTCTTTTTCCGCCTGAATCACACATTCGGGCCGCTGGCTGGTGGCCGCGCTGTCCAGAAAGGCGATGTCCGTGTGGACGAGCAGGGGAAAATCCGCCCGGAAGGGATGGCTCATGGGGCTTCCTCCTCTTCCGCTAAATAGGCGTCGACTTCGTCGCGCACCTTTTCGTCCGGGATCAGGGCCTTCATCAGGTCGATCCGGCTGCGGGCGATCAGGCGGCGGGCCTTTTCCTCGGAGATTCCGCGGGAGGCCAGGTAGAACAGCATTTTATCGTCCAGCCGGCCGATGGAAGCGCCGTGGCTTCCGTCCACGTCTTCTTCCTCGCACAGGATCAGCGGCACCGTCTGGTTGACCTGGGCTTGGCCCATCAGCAAAACGGACTCGGTCTCCGCTCCCTTCGCCCCGGCGCAGCCGCGGACAAAGTCGATCGTCCCCCGGAAGCATTTTTTCGCCTGATCCGAAAGGACGCCGCTGACCTGGATGTGGGAGCGGGTCTTGCGGCCGGTATGCCGGGCCAGCCAGTTCATGTCCAGCAGGCCGTTTTCCCGGACCTGGTAGACCACGCCGGATTCAAAGCGGCTCTTCCGCCCGGCAAGCTCCGCGCAGGCGGCGGTATGCACATTGGCGCCGCCCAGGTCGAGGCGGCGCAGGGAGAAGGCGGCGTTTTCGCCTTCCTCGGCGGAAACGTCGTCCGTCAGGACGGCCTGATCCCCCAGGAGATTGACCACGTACAGGGCGACGCCCGCGTTGGCCCCGGCGCGGACGGCGGTCCGAAGCGCGCAGTGGCAGCCGGAGGTCCGGCCCTTGGAATGAAGCACCAGGACCACCCGGAGCACGGCGTCGTCCCGGGCTTCCAGGTACAGGCGAAGGCCGGTATTTTCCCCCTCGTTCAACGTCAGGTGCAGGACCGCCGGCTGGGCCTGATGCTCCCGCGAGCTCAGAAAGAGGGCAGGGGCCTGGGAGAGATACTGCTCATATTCCCCGCCCATCGCGGAGCGGACGGAAAAGGCCTCGCCTTCCCGGGAGACGGCGATCCCCTCCGGGGCGTCGATGGAAAGGGAGGGCTCTGTCAGGGCCGCCGGCAGCTCCAGGGAGCTGTCGTTTACCTTCAGCCGGTACCAGGTCTTCGCCGGCAGCCTGTTCAATGTGATCTGAGACAAAATACGTTCAACCCTTTCGGTATTACCATTCTTCCGAAGAAACCAGCTTGCCGGTCTGAATGTCGTAGGTCAGCTCCCGGCAGACTTCGTTTCCGTTGCCGTAATAGATGTCCACGGTCAGTTCGCCGTTGCGCAGATACCAGACGATGGACTGGTGAATTTCCCCGCTGCGGTGCACCTCAAAACGGATCTCGTCGGTGCTGCCGGCAGGGCCGAACAGGCCGGAGGAGGCGATGCTAAGACCCGCGTTCACGTCCCAGAGGATGCTGTCGGTCTTCAGGGAATAGGGCTGGGCGCTCAGGTCGACCCGCCAGAAATCGGCAGCCTCGTGCGCCGCGGCTCCCGCTTTGTCCGCCGAAAAGACGGTGTCGCCGGTCCGGGTCAGCGGCAGGGTGCTCATGTCCTTGAAATAGGCGGTCGCCTGGTCCTGGATGGTCAGGAAGGCGGGCGCTTCGGTTTCGACGGTGTAAGCGCTGTCCGTCACCGTGAACGTGGCGGTTTTTCCGCCCATCCAGGCGTATACGCCCTGGTAATCGTCCGGCAGGACCGGGAAGTCGGCCAAAGTTTGGGGGGCCTTCTTCTTGCTCCATTTGGAGGCGCTTTCCAGGATTTCTTCAAATTTTGGAATCAGGGTCTCAAACGCTTCGGAAAAACCGGCCGGGCCCGCTTCCGCGGCCGCCGCCGGAGCGGCTTCCGTTTCCGCCGCTTCTTCAGCAGGGGCTTCCGTATTTTCGGTCATCGCTTCGGTTTCTTCCTGGGCGGCCGGGGCTTCTTCGGCAGCTTCCGGCTGAGTCGCTTCTTCGGCGGAGGCTTCCGCTTCCTCAGTTACTACTTCGGTTTCTTCCTGTACGGCGGGGACTTCCGCTTCTTCCTGCGCAGGGGCTTCCTGAGCTGCGGGAGCCTCCTCCTGGGCAGAAGAACCGAAGGTAAAGGAGGCGGACGCGGGCTTTGCCGGAACGGCGGCCGCCAGCAGGAACGCCAGGGCCAGGGTGCTCAGTTTGAACAGGTTCTTTTTCATGGGTTGCTCCTTTCAGGCCTCTCAGCCGACGGTGCCTTTCATCTCGAGCCGGATCAGGTTGTTCATTTCCACCGCGTATTCCAGCGGGAGTTCCTTTGATACGTTATCGGCAAAGCCGGACACGATCATCGCCCGGGCGTCCTCTTCGCTGATGCCGCGGGACATGAGGTAGAACACCGCCTCGTCGCTGATCCGGCCGATCTGCGCCTCGTGGCCGATGTCCGCGTCGCCGGAGCGGATGTCCATGGCGGGGATGGTGTCGGAACGGGACTGGTCGTCCAGCATCAGGCTCTCGCAGGACACGGCGGACTTGGCCCGCCGCGCGTTCTCGGTGACGACCACGGAGCTACGGAACGTGCTGATTCCCCCGCTCTTGGAGATCGACTTGGTGTTGACGTAGGAAGAGGTGTCCGACCCCTGGTGTACGACCTTCGCGCCGGTGTCCAGGTTCTGGCCCTCCCCGGCGAAGGTGATGCCGGTAAACTCCATCTGGGAGCGGTCGCCCTTTAAAATGGTCATGGGGTAGAGGTAGGAGACGTGGCTGCCGAAGGAACCGGACACCCATTCCATCCGCGCCCCCTCTTCGACGATGGCGCGCTTGGTGTTCAGGTTGTACATGTTCTTGGACCAGTTTTCGATGGTGGAATAGCGCAGCTTCGCGTTTTTCCCCACGAACAGCTCCACGCACCCGGCGTGAAGGTTGGCCACGTTGTACTTGGGCGCGGAGCAGCCCTCGATAAAGTGGAGGGAAGCCCCCTCGTCCACGATGATCAGGGTGTGCTCGAACTGGCCGGCCCCCTTGGCGTTCAGCCGGAAATAGGACTGAAGCGGGATGGCGACCTCCACGTTCTTCGGCACGTACACAAAGGAACCGCCGGACCAGACCGCCCCGTGCAGGGCGGCGAACTTGTGGTCCGTCGGCGGCACCAGCTTCATGAAGTGCTCCCGGATCATGTCCGCGTAGGGCCCGCGCATCGCGCTCTCCAGGTCCGTATAGATGACGCCCTGGGCGGCTACTTCCTCCCGGACGTTGTGGTAGACCAGCTCGCTGTCGTACTGGGCGCCGACGCCGGCCAGGGACTTGCGCTCCGCCTCGGGGATGCCCAGGCGCTCAAAGGTGTCCTTGATGTCCTGGGGTACTTCCTCCCAGGTGTTGGACATGCGTTTGCCGCGGCGGACGTAGGTGACGATGTGGTCCATGTCCAGCCCCTCGATGGAGGGGCCCCAGTCCGGCACGCGGAGGGAACGGTAGACCGAAAGGCAGTGCAGGCGGAAGGCCCGCATCCAGTCCGGGTCGTTCTTTTCGTCGGAGATCTGCTCAATGATTTCCTCCGTCAGCCCGGCGTCCACCTTCCAGTTGCCGGTTTCCGCGTCCCGGATGTCGTATACGCTGCGGTCGATGGCTTCGACCTGTGTTTTTTCTTTCATGATGTCACGCCTTTTTCATGGCAATGAACTCGTCATAGCCGCTCTCGTTGACCTTTGCCACCAGGGATGCATCCCCCTCGTAGACCAGGGAGCCGTCCACCATGATGTGGGTGCGGTCGATCCGGAGCGGGTCCAGGATGCGGGTGGAGTGGGTGATGATCAGCAGGGCCCCGCCGGCCTCCTGCTGGTAGGTGCGGATGCCCTCTGCCACCAGGCGGACGGCGTCCACGTCCAGGCCGGAGTCCGTCTCGTCCAGGATGGCCAGGTCCGGGCGGAACAGGAGCATCTGCAGGATCTCCGCCTTTTTCTTTTCACCGCCGGAAAAGCCGACGTTCAGGCCTCTCTCCGCCTTTTCCGGGGAGATTTCAAGCAGCTCCATGACCTTTCGCATCTGCTTTCTGAACTCCCAGGGGCGGACCTTGACGCCCGTGCGCTCGGACACGGCGCTGCGCAGGAAGCTCTCCAGCGACAGCCCCGGCACCTCCAGCGGCTCCTGGAAGGACAGGAACATGCCCTTTTTCGCCCGCTGGTCGGCGGGAAGGCCGACGATTTCTTCCCCCTTGAACAGCAGGGATCCGGTCGTTTTATACCGGGGGGAGCCCATCAGCGCGTAGCCCAGGGTGGACTTGCCCGCCCCGTTGGGCCCCATCAGCACGTGGGTTTCTCCCGGGGCGATGTTCAGCCCGATGTCGAACAGAATCTGTTTATCTTCCACGGAAACATTCAGGTGTTCCGCTTGCAGCAACGCCTCCGCCAAGTGTCATTCCTCCAGCTGCCGGGCGGCGAAATTTCCCCCGGACAGAAATTTTACCTACTGATCAGGTAGGCAAAAGAATCTTATCATGAAGGGTTCCCGGTGTCAATAGTTTTATGCCCGGAGGGAGAAATCTTCCGGGGGAAAAAGCTCAGAAAGGGCTGCCCGTAAACAGGGTGCAGCCCATCTTTTTAAACTGAACGATTTTGTCCCGCAGGGTGTCTTCCGATACCTCAAAGAGGATGGACAGGCAGGTCAGGCAGTAAAACGAAGTGGCGCCCCGGTTGATCAGCTTCCGGGTCAGGGCTTTTTCGTCCCGGGTCACTGCCCGGCCGCAGCTGACGCAATATTCCACGCCTTCTGTCCCGCTCACGGCTGTTTCACCAGCCGGCACAGATAGAGCTTCATATCGTGGCCGGGCACCGTGGGATTAAAAAAGTCGGTCTTTGCGCCGAGCGTTTCGCCCGTGTACACGTCGCGCAGTTCCAGCGCGTAGCCGCTGGTGACGGGCAGGCCTAAGTCCACCAGCTCGCAGTGGATCTGCGCCTCGGCGTCGGAGAAGTTCACATAGGCCAGGGCGAATTCCCCGCCCGACAGGTGGCGGAAAAAGGTGAAGGCGCTGTCCGGGATCTGCCGCCAGGGGAATTCTCCCTCCTTGGGCTCGGGGTTGGAGGCGGTGACCGCGCCGCGGCGGATCAGGTATGGGGGACGGCATTCCTCGTCCTGGTCGATGCGCAAAAGGTCATTATTCTGCATCAGAGAAACGTATTCCGGGGAAAGGGAGCGCAGGTCGGCCCCCATCATCAGGGGAGCGCCGGCCAGGCACCACAGGGAAAACTGCATCCGGTATTCCTCGTAGGTACAAACCTTTCCCAGCCCTACGTTGCCCTTGCCGCCCATGCCCACGGTGAGCATGTCCATGTCGTTGAAGCAGCCGGACCCGCTCATGCAGAAGTTGTCCAGCTGGGATTTGAAGATGCCGGTGAAGGACACGTAATTGTCCATGATGTCGCCGGTGGAGCGGTACATCTGGGCGCCGACGGAGGCCATCCACCGCCAGGGCTCCTGCCGGCCCCAGTTGCAGGCGGAAAACAGGATGTCCCGGCCGGTGGCCTTGAGGGCCATGCTCATGGTCTGGTAGCGGACGCGGCAGTTGCCCGTCTCCGGGAAGTTGCAGAAATCGTACTTGAGGAAATCCACGCCCCAGGAGGCGAAGGTGGCGGCGTCGGTGTATTCATGGTCGTAGCTGGAGGGGTAGCCCGCGCAGGTCATGACCCCGGCGCAGGAGTACATCCCGAACTTGAGCCCTTTGCTGTGGATGTAATCGGCCACGGCCTTCATCCCGTGGGGGAATTTCTTCGGGTCCGGCACCAGGAGGCCGTTTTCGTCCCTCTCCCGCAGGGACCAGCAGTCGTCGATCACCAGGTATTCGTAACCGGCGTCCCGGTAGCCCTCGCTGACCATATAGTCGGCTATTTCCCGGATCAGGGCGTCGCTGATCCTGTCGCCGAAGGTGTTCCAGGAGTTCCATCCAAGGGGCGGGCGTTTTGCAAGCATGTTTTGTTTCTCCTTTCCATTTTTTAGGAAATGCGGAATTGCCGGTAGTATTCGGGAAGCAGCCTGCGAATTCCTGCCGGCGGCGGAAATTCCCCGGACTTTAGGCAAAGGCCGCCGCAAAAAAATTTGTAAAAATTTTTTTTAAAAACCGTGAAGATACAGCAGGAATTTTGACTGGGGCGGAGAAATGTATATGAAGGTGTGCGGATTCCGGGTTTTTCGGCCCGTTTGCCGCGCGCTTCAAGCGGAAAGGGCGGTCCTTCATGCCATTTGAATTTGCCCGTCATGCCGGGTATTGCGCCGGGGTGCGGCGGGCGGTGGAACTGGCCCGCCAGGCCGCCAGGCAGGCATTGGAAAACGGAACGGCCTGCGTGATGCTCGGGGAGCTGATTCACAACGACCAGTCGCTGGAGGAATTCCGGCGTCTGGGGGTCCGGGTGATCGACCGGCTGGAGGATGCCCCGGCGGACGCCGCCGTCATTCTCCGCAGCCACGGAGAGCCGCCTCAGACCTATGAAAAGGCCGAAGCCCTGGGCCTGCGCGTGGTGGATACGACCTGCGTGTTCGTGGCTTCCCTGCACGAAACGGTGCGAAAGAGCGCCGAGAGCGGAAGGCCGGTCCTTCTGCTGGGCGATCCCGCCCACCCGGAGATCATCGGCACCGCCGGCTTCGGGAAAGGGATGGTGTACGTCCTAAGGGACGCGGACGCCCCCCTGCCGGAGCTCACCGCCCCGGTCCTGGTGGCCCAGACCACCTATCCCCCCGCGAAATGGGAGGAAGCGGTCGAAAAGCTTTCCGCCCGCTATCCGGGGCTGACCCCCATCCGGACGATCTGCACCGCCACGCAGCAGCGGCAGCAGGCCGCGGCCGAGCTGGCCGCCCGCGCGGACGCCATGGTGGTGGTCGGCGGCCGGAAGAGCGCCAACACACGGAAACTGTACGATACCTGCCGGGCCCTGTGTCCGCGAACCTGTCTGGTGGAGAGCGCCGGGGAAATCCCCGAGGGCTTCTGCGACATCCGGACAGAATTACTTGGAATAGCCGCCGGTGCGTCCACACCGGATTGGTCATATAAGGAGGTTGTCACTGTTATGAACGAAACGGAACAAAACAACATGGAACAAGCGGTTCCCGCTGAAGAAGCCCGGGAAGAACTCCAGGAAACTGTACAGCAGACCGCGGCGGTTCAGGAAGATGCGGCATTGACCGAAGAGGAAATGAACAAGCGCAGCTTCATGGATGACATTGAGGCGACCTTGGTCAGAATCCGCCCCGGCCAGACCGTGACCGGTTCGGTCGTACAGGTCACCGACGATGAGGTTTGTGTCAACATCGGCTACAAGTCCGACGGCCTGATCAAGCGCGAAGACCTGTCCGACAAGGACGTCAAGGTCGGCGATCAGATCGAGGTGGAAGTTGTCAAAGTCAACGACGGTGAAGGCAACGTGATCCTCTCCCAGCGCAACATCGTGAACCGCAAGGTCTGGGAAGAACTCATGGCCAAGAACGACAACGGCGAGTACATCGACGCCGTGGGCAAGGAAGCCGTCAAGGGCGGCCTGATCGCGGACGCCGGCGGCGTGCGCGCCTTCGTGCCCGCTTCTCATCTGGCCCAGCGCTTCGTCGAGAAGATCGACCAGTTCGTCGGCCAGCCCCTGAAGCTGAAGATCATCGACGTCAACAAGGAAAAGAAGCGTATCGTCGCCAGCCGCAAGGAAGTGCTGCGCGAGGAAGCCGCCAAGAAGAAGGAAGAAGTCTGGTCCAAGCTGGAAGTCGGCGCTGTCGTCAAGGGCATCGTCCGCCGCTTCGCGGACTTCGGCGCCTTTGTCGACCTGGGCGGCGTGGACGGCCTGATCCACATCACCGACATGGCGTGGTACCGCATCGGTCATCCCAGCGAAGTGCTGAAGATCGGCGATGAGATCGACGTGAAGATCCTCTCCCTGGATCCCGAAAAGGAACGCATCCAGCTGGGCTACAAGCAGCTGCAGCCCAAGCCCTGGGACAACATCGTGGACAAGTACCCGGTCGGCGCCATCCTGGAGCGCAAAGTGGTCCGTGTCCGTCCCTTCGGCGCCTTCGTCGAGCTGGAACCCGGCGTGGACGGCCTGGTGCACATCTCCCAGTGCGCGCTGACCCGCGTGGCCAAGGTCGAGGATGCCCTGCAGCCTGGCCAGATGGTCCGCGTCAAGGTGCTCGGCGTGGATCCGGAAGCCAAGCGCATCAGCCTGAGCGTGCGTGAAGCCCTGGCCGAAGAAGCCATGGAAAATATCACGGACGAAGAGATCCCCGGCGAAGAGCTGGAAGCTCCCGCAGAGGAAGCCCCGGCTGCTGAAGCCGAAGCTCCCGCTGCCGAAGAGGAAGCTCCGAAGACGGAAGAATAATCAAATATCAATGAACTCTGAGGGTTAAATGCTGCGGCGGCACGATGATCAAAGCATCGTACCGCCGCGTTTTGCTACTAATTGTTTACGGAGGCCTGAGGAATGAAAAAGACGTTCTATTCCCTGACTATCCTTCTTTTCATGTGCTTCTTTTTTCAGCTGCCGCCTTTGTCTGCCAGTGCAGAAGAGCTGGAGCGGATGTATCCGGATGGAGATTATTTGATCATTAACCAACAGGGTTCAGAAGAAAACCTGTATTATTTGGGGTTTTCAGGTAGCACACCTAAGGCAGGCACCGAGCTTAAGGCTTTTGGCCCCGTAAGCAAGCTGCCGGGTCACCTTTCTATCTGGCATCTCACATGGCGGAGCGGCTTTTCTTATATCCAACCAAGAGTGGATCTTTCTCTTTATCTGGAACAAAGTCAAAAAACGTCCGATGGATGGAAGCTTCAGTTGAGCAAAAAACGCAATACCAAAACCCAGCAATGGGCATTGATATCATTTTTCGACCGACTGGTTATCGCGGCCATCAACGACGGACAGGGGTATTTACTTGCTTACCGAAATGCTTCAACCGGTATGAGTGCCCCCGCGTTTTTAGCGGACTTATCAACAGAAAACGTCAATGCTGTTTGGCAGCTAATCCCTTATGAGCCAGCTCAGCCCATTCGCAAGGGTCAATATGTCCTGACCTCCGAATTGGATGACAGCTTGGTACTCTCTGCAAAAGATACTTCCAATTTTGCACAGGACTTTACTAATGTGCAGACCGCTACCCGCCAAAATAACGACGTGGGATATGTCTTTGACGTGATTCCTTTGGACAACGGGTACTACAAACTGGTCCACCACCTGTCCGGGAAATGTCTGGATGTCAGCGCTGCTTCCCGTCAATCCGGGGCCAACGTACAATTGTATGCGGACAATGGGACGGACGCCCAGCAATGGGCTATCTTGCCGCATCCGCAAAAAGACGGCTATATCCTGGTGGCTCGCTGTAGCGGTTGCGCACTGGACATTCAAAACGCCGACAGACAGCCAGGGAACAATGTTCAGCAATATTATTATAATCTAACGAACGCTCAGATCTGGTCTTTTCAGAAAGCCAGTGATCGAACGGCTAAGTCGTATGAAGCACAAACATCCAAGCGTACATCATCCAGCAGCACACCAACTCCACGGCCAAATTCTTCCTATTCCTTCACAACTCCACTAGTTTATCCCGTTCAAAAGAATAGCATATCTTACCACGAAAACTTTTATCATGATCCTTATTATGTAAAAGGTATGCCTCAGCCGAGTACAGTGCAGTACGGCGGTTCTTCGATTCGTCTGTCTGACGCCAGTCCTGAAGCCACAAATGGCATCGCTGGAGTAATGGGTATCGCTCCTTATGAATTTATAGGCTGGTCTACTAACCCTAGAGCTACTTATGCCGAATACCAACCCGGAGAATGGTACTACGGAGAGGGACATGTGAATCTCTATGCAGTCTGGCGGTATGATGAGAGCCGTAAGCCTGGACAGGGTTTATACTGGTAAATTTTTACTATAAAGATTATGTTGCTATTGCTATATCCGACGCTCTTCCTCTTTTCTCTCTTACATCCGACCGTAGGGAAAAACGGACACACTTAAAATGCTGTCTAAAGAAATTGTCCCCGGTGAAGTCAATTTCTGAAAAATAAAAAACAGGGCATCTCGGCTTAGTAGCCGGGTTCTTTGCCCTGTTTTTTCATTTAATCATCGGATCAAACCGGTCATAATAGCTCAGCAGGTTCTTCCCAGCGATTCCTTCCAGGATGTCTCCGGTGACGCCGCGGCGTTCCAGGGCGGCGATCAGGGCGGGGACGTCCAGGGGGCTTTCCAGGCCGGGGACCTTTTCCTCGATCCCGTCAAAGTCGGAGCCGAAGCCGATGCGCCCTTCGCCGCCCAGTTCGAGCATGTGGATCACGTGGTCGCACAGGGTGTCCAGGGTGCACTTCCCGTCGTCGGACAGGAACCAGGGGTAGAAGTTGAGCCCCACGTAGCCGCCGGCGGCGAAGAGGGCCTTGAGCTGCTCGTCGGAAAGGTTGCGGCAGTGGCCGCACAGGGCCTTGCAGCAGGAATGGGAGGCCAGGGGAACGATGCCCATTTCCAAAATGTCCCAGAAGCCCTGCTCGTTTAAGTGGGAGGTATCCGGGGCCATGCCGACGCGGGCCATTTCCCGGACGGCCTGGCGGCCGTAGGGCTTGAGACCCTCGGTGGCGTTCAGCTTGGCGGGGGTGCCCAGGCCGTTTTCATAGTTCCAGGTGATCGCGGCCATGCGGACGCCTCTGCCCCGCCAGAGGCCGATGCTTTCCAGGCCGTCTTCCAGGAGCTCACAGCCCTCGATGGAGAGCATCACCTTGACCTTGCCGTCTTCCGCCTCCCGAGGGTCCATCGCCTGCTGCCAGCCCTGATCCTTCAGCCGGTCAAAGACGCGCAGCATATTGTCAAACAGGACTTGAACGTCCTCCTTTTTCGGGCTGCCGCCGACATAGAGGGCCAGGGTCTGCAGACTGATGCCGGCCTTTTGCAGGCGCTCCATGGTAACGTCGGTCGCCTGCCCAGGCCGGGTGGCCAGGGCATACAGAGTATCGCAGTGGGTATCGCATAGGATCATGGTCATTCCTCCTGGAGAGTGGTGAAAAGGGAATAGGGAATAGGGAATAGGGATTAGGGATTAGGGATTAGGCAATAGGCATTAGGCGGAGTGAGGAGTTAGGAATGAGGAGTGAGGAGTTGAAATTGGTCTGATGAAAAGACGCGGGAGGAAGCGGAAATTACGCATTACGCATTAGGAATTACGCATTCGGTATTAAACTCCTCACTGAGCGACCGAAGGGAGCGGTCACTCTTCACTCCTCCCTCTGATCGTGTTTGTTGTACGTTGGGCCCAGGTCGGCGTATCTTCGGGTGATCCATTTGCAGATCCCGTCCAGGCCGGGGTAGATCATCCGCTCGGAGATGTTGATGTAGTCCAGCTTGTCCCGGATTTCCAGCTTGGTTTCCTTCGGAATGATGATGCGGCTGAAGCAGTCCTGCAGGCCGGGCAGCTCGTGGATGAGCACGGCCGGGTCGGTCGTCAGGGAGAACAGGGCATACTGGTTGGCGATGCGGTTGACCGTGCTGGCGGGCTCAAAGAAAAAGGCGTAGGGCTCCCGGGAGAAGGTGTTCAGGGCGTCGTAGCTGTCCCCGATCCGGTCCAGCATCTCCATGGTGAAAATGCTGGTGCTCCGTCTGTCCAGCATCTCCCGCAGGGCCGCGGGGAGGTGCTGGTTGACCTTGTCCACGTCCACGCACCAGATGACGCCGTCCCGGTTGTACATGGAGACGTCCTCCGTTGCGAAGTGGGCCGCCACCAGGGGAGAATAGGTCCAGTCCAGCAGGCGGGTCGGCAGGCCGTATTGCTGGGCCATGGCGGCCGTTTGCCAGAAGGAAGTGGTCTGCTGCAGATCCGCAAAGCCGTACTTGCGGAAGGAGCGGAGCATGTGCCGCTCCAGCCCCAGGTCGTGGCGGCAGGCCCGGTTCAGCGCCGGCTCCAGCGTCCATTTGCTGTTTCCCATGCCGCGGTAGACCCGGTTGTCCCGGTAGCGGTGGAGCTTTTCGTTCCAGACGTCCTCAAAGACGGCCGTCTGCAGGTCAACAAAGTCCCGGATGGTGATTTCCCACATGGCTTTTTCCTTTTTTGGATTACTTAAAAGACTGCCCGGACAGGGCCCTTTTCAACAGGATTATAACACACCCGAGCGGTAAAAGGCAAATAAAGGAACCGGCGCGCAGCTCCGCTTTTTATGCGGGACCGCGCGCCGGCTGTTTGATAAGATCAGAACAACTTTACTACCATTCCCTCGTAGAGGTAACCGCTGTTCTTGGGGATCACGTGGGTGACGTCGCCCTGGGTGGAGATGACGGTGACGGGGGTAAAATAGTTGTTCCCCGTCTCGTCGATGATGACCACGCCGGTCTGGCCCATCTGGGTGTAGAGGGCGCGGGTCGGGATGGTCAGGCTGTCGACGTTTTCACCCAGCTGTACGCGGCAGGAGCGGACGTACAGGATGTTGCGGACGTCCGCCTCGGAAACGAGCAGGCGGACCAGCAGCTCCCCGCCGGAGCGGGTGAAGCTCTCGACCTCGGCGTTGACGACGGTGTTTTCAAAGTTCTCAATCAAAAGGCGGTAATTCTGCCCGATGACCGGCGTCCAGTCCGGATTGTCGGACAGCATCAGCACGGCCCAGCGGTCGGTCTTGACCAGGCGGTAGACGGCCACCGTGTTGCGCGTGGCGGACTCGTTCGGCGGAGCGATGCCCCGGTACATGGAGCGGACCTCGGCGGGAGAAAAGTTCGCGTAGGTCGTCATGTTGCAGGTGGGCTCAAAACCGTCGGTGTAGAAGCTGACGATGCCGTCCGACGCGGCGGCGTACTGCTTGGTCCAGCTGGAGATGCGCTGCAGCTGGGCGTTTTCGTCGTCGTAGAGGCGGGAGAGCTTCTGATCGTCCGGGTATTTCTGCCGCAGGTAGGACTGCCGGGCCTGCAGGGCCTGGGTGAGCAGCCTTTCCTGGTTGACCAGGCTGCCCCAGCCTTCCTGGATCATAAGCCGGGTGTTACGGGCCTGGTCCCGGACGGCGTTGTCCAGGGCGGTGAGGCGGGCGTCCTTGGCGGACCCGGAGGAGGAGATCAGGGTTTTATGATATTCCTTGATCTGGTCGCGGTATTTTTTCAGGGTGGTCAGCTCGCGGGAGTTGAAGCCGGAGGTGTACACCGTGCACAGGGAGGCGGTGCGGTCCACCTCGGCGCCCTCCTCGGCGGTGTAATCGATCTGGCTGATGCCGTCCTGGGTGTAGACGATCTCGTTGCGGATGATCACGGCGTCCCCTGCGTAGCGGGAGGACAGAACGCCGGCGGTCACGTAGCCGTACATCGCCTCCTGCGGGGCGAAGTGCTGGATGATCGCAAAGGCCGCGACGCCCAGGATGAGCACCGCCACCACCAGGTAGGGAGTGCCGGACCTCCTGTTTCGGATCGGGATGCCGGTGGACGGCATCCGGTATCCGGGCTTGGCCTGCTGGCCGGAGGGCCCCCGCGAGGGAGCCTGCCGAGGCCCCTGGCCGCCGGGAGGCACTTGCTGCGGCTGCTGGACCGGGCTGAACGGGTCGGGCGGCGCGAAAGGGCTGTTCCGTCCGTCCTGCAGGGGCCGGGGGCCACCCGTGTTCTGCGCGTTCCGCTGATAGGGACCGTTCTGGGGATTCTGCCCGTTCTGCGGATAGCCCTGCTGCGGGGCGTACCCGTTCTGCGGGACGCCGCCGAGCGGGGCATAGCCGCCCTGCCCGCCCTGGGGATACCCCTGGGGCGGGGCGGGAGCCTGGTATTCCGGCTCCAGCTGAGCAGGCGGCGGAACCGCCCCCGCCTGACGGCTGACCGGCTTCTGATTCAGTTGTGTCCAGTCAGGCGGCTGGTAAGGGGGCTGCTGCATGGAAACTCCTTCATTTTTAGAGTGAAGAGTGGAGAGTGAAGAGTGAAGATTTGATATGGTTTTCACGAACTATATCCATCTTCACTCTGCGACCGAAGGGAGCGAAAACTCTTCACTCTCCACTCTGTGAGCGAAGCGAATATCAGTCAGCGAGTGTTCCCATCGGGTCCCAGGGGGCGAGCTCCTTGGGGGGGAGGGAGGCGAACTGTTCGACTTCGCCCAGGTACTGGCCTTCGACGGCGGCCTGGAAGACGTATTCGTCAAACCAGCTGTCGGAGCAGATGTAATAGCCCTTCTTGCCGTGTTCGTCGCCCCAGGAGTTTTCGATCTTCCAGCGGACGGGCTTTCCTTCCCCGTCCAGGCTGACGCCGGTGAGGACCATGGCGTGGTTCATGGCGGATAGGCCGTAGTTGAGCGCGTCCTCCTTGGCCATCTGGAGGTCCAGGCCGCTCAGCAGCTCGTCGCCGTAGCTCTGGTCGTCCCAGATGCCCTTGTCGCGGTTGCCGTAGTGGCCTACGTCGCTGCCGAACCAGACCACTTTGCCGTCACGCAGCTGGCGCAGGATGGCGGCCTTGAACTCGTCCATCGTCAGGTTCAGGTGGGTGACGGGCTTGCCGCCCACCACGTTGCCCAGGAAGCGGATCGTGTAGGTCTGGTGGAAGGGCTTGTCGTCCGTGGGGGCGTGAATGATGCTGACGGTGCTGCGAATGACGGGCAGGGCGTACTTTTCGGCAAAGTCCATCGGGGTCAGCTTCCGCTCGACGTGATAGAGGCCCTTCTTGTCCACGTATTCAAAGTCGAAGCTGCGGGGCGGCTCGCCGTAGCAGGAGCACAGGAAGCCGTAGATTTTGCCCAGCATTTCGGACTTGCGGCGGTAGATGATCGGCTCGTCCACCCCGTCCTTGACCATCTGGCGCAGCTTGCAGGCGCAGATCTTGAGGTTGCGGTTGAGCAGGCGGTTCATATCGGCGGTGTTTTCGGACTGGTAGGTCTCGTCATAGACGTCCTTGGGCACCACGCCGTACTTTTCGATGATGTTGGCGCACATGTCCCACTGGCCGCCGTCGTGGACGCCGGTCTGCAGGATGAAGGAGACCGTGCGGTCGTCGGTGGGCAGGGAGGCGGTGTCCAGCATGGCGGTCAGGAAGTAGTTGCAGCGCTCGAACTTATCCCAGAAGGCCAGGTAGGTCTGGGAAAGCTCGAAGTTTTCCAGATCCAGGTCCTTGGCGATCCGCTCGCGCAGCACGTTGGTGGCGGCGAAGAGCCAGCACCGGCCGGAATGCTTCTGATTGGTGACCGGCAGGGTCTTGATCTCCAGGGAGAACTTGTGGCGCATCTTCATCTCGCCGACGGTGCGGTTGGCGACCTCGCTGAGCTTGTTGCGGGACAGAGACATGGTGGCCAGCTGCCGCTCGTTGTTCACCTGATACGCCTTGGACCAGGCTTCCAGCTGCGAAGGGGAAATGGGCATCTGTTTCATAAGGAACCTCCTACTTTATGTTAGTATTAGATATCCAAATGGGGAAGAGAAAGGAGAGTGGAGAGTGGAGAGTGAAGAGTGGAGAGTGGAGATGATTTTGTCCTCATGAAAAAAGGTAAGAAGAAAGGCGTCAAATAATGAATCACTATATTTATCTCAACTCTTCACTCTGCGAGCGTAGCGAGCAAAAACTCTTCACTCTGCGAGCGTAGCGAGCAAAAACTCTTCACTCTGCGAGCGCAGCGAGCGAAAACTCTTCACTCTGTGAGCGCAGCGAGCGGAAACTCTTCACTCTGTGAGCGCAGCGAGCGGAAACTCTTCACTCTGCGACCGAAGGGAGCTTACTTTCCCTCCAACGTTTCCAGCGCTGCGTAAATGAGGTCCAGCTCTTCCGGGGAATTGTAGGCCAGGGTGATCTTGCCCTTTTTGCCGTTGCCCTGGAACAGGACGTTTTTGACGCCGACGGCGCTGCGCAGGCGCTCCCGCATGTCGGACAGCTCCGGGGCCAGGGCGGCCGGGGGCTTGGGACGGGCGGGGGCCGCAGGGACGGGTCCGTCGGCGGCCAGGGCCTCCATCTGCCGGACGGAGAGATGCTCGCGGAGGGCCTTTTGGAAAAGGGCGGCGCGGAAGGCCTCGTCCCGGATGCCGGCCAGCACGCGGCCGTGGCCGGCGCTGAGCTTCCCGGTCCGCAGGGCGTCCAGCATCTCCTTGTCCAGCGTCAGCAGGCGCAGGGTGTTGGCGACGGCCGGGCGGGACTGGCCCAGCCGGGCGGCGACCTGCTCCTGGGTCAGCCCGCACTCATCCATCAGCGCGCGGATGCCTTCGGCTTCTTCGGCGGGGTTCAGGTCCTCCCGCTGGAGGTTTTCGATGAGGCTGGCGGCCATGGCCTCTTCCCGGGTCATGGTTTTGACCAGGCAGGGCACCTCGGAAAGGCCTGCGAGCCGGGCGGCCCGAAAGCGCCTTTCCCCGGCGACGATCGTATAGCGGCCGTTCTCCTGCTCGGTCACCAGCAGCGGCTGGAGGATGCCGGAGGAGCGGATGCTTTCGCTTAAGGCGGCGAGGGCGCCTTCGTCAAAGGAGGTCCGGGGCTGACCGGGGTTGCGGTCGATCTGGCTGACGGGAACCTGCCGGACGCCGCCCTCCTCGGCGCCGGTATCCGGCAGAAGGGCGTCCAGCCCCCGGCCCAAACCCAGTTTCTTCATGGTATCACGGCTCCTTGTTCTTGCGGATGATTTCTTTGGCAAGCGCTTCGTAGGCGGCCCCGCCCAGGGAGCGGGGGTCGTAGACACTGATGGGCTTGCCGTGGCTGGGCGCTTCCCCCAGGCGGACGTTGCGGGGAATGATCACGGGGAAGACCTGGCCCTTAAAATGCTTCTTGACCTCGGCGGCCACCTGCAGGCTCAGGTTGGTCCGCCCGTCGTACATGGTCAGCAGCACCCCTTCGATGGCCAGGGCTGGGTTTGTGCTGTGACGGACGCGGCGGATGGTGTCCAGCAGGGCGGAAACCCCTTCCAGGGCGTAGTATTCGCACTGGATCGGGATCAGCACGCTCTGGGCGGCGGTCAGGGCGTTGACCGTCAGCAGGCTCAGAGAGGGCGGACAGTCGATCACGATAAAGTCGTATTCGTCCTTGACCTGGGCCAGGGCGGCGCGCATGCGGTACTCCCGCCGCTCCACCTGGGCCAGTTCCAGCTCGGCCCCGGCCAGACGGATGTCCGACGGGGAAACAAAGAGGCGCTTGACGTCCGTCTTTTCGACGGTTTTGCTCATCTCACACTGCGTCAGCAGGGCTTCATAGATGGTTTTCTTCCCGGCGGATATGTTCACCCCGCTGGAGGCGTTGCCCTGCGGGTCGCTGTCCACCAGGAGGGTTTTCTGGTTCATCTCCGCCAGGTACGCGGCCAGGCTGACTGCCGTGGTAGTTTTTCCAACGCCGCCCTTCTGATTGGCGACCGCGATGATTTTACCCATTGTGTTCTGTCAGTCCTTGAAAGAAATAAAAAGGTTGGATGATGGAAGTGGCTCTGGAGATAATATTAAAGGTTCCAATCTTCCACGGTGATGCATTTGATTTCCTTAAATTGGCACAGCTGCTTGTCGTTTGTCAGAAATACATCGCAGCCTTCGTGAACGGCGGTTGCCAGCTGCAGGGCGTCCATTCCTTTAAAATGAGGATACTGAGCCCTGATGGCGGCTGCCTTTTTGGCGATTTCGACCGTGATCGGAAGGATGTCAATATGGCAGTCGTCTGTGAATTCAAAAAACACATCCGCTTTTTCCCGGTTCGCTGTCCGATAGGGGAAGACCAGATATTCTTCGCAGGTCACGGACGACGTGATCATTTTTTTGCCGGAGTTCAGTATGTATTCCAGAATATCGCGCATCTTTCCGCCGAAATGAATATCGTCATCCAGAAAATAAATCAGCGGTGCCGTATCAAGAAATACTTTATTAAACTCTGTCATTCTGCCGAAGCCCCTTTACATATTCGCCGGCGTCTTCGGTGAACATTTTCTTTCCCCGGCCCATATACTTATCGAGACGGATTTTTTGCTCCGGTTGATGTTCAGGCTTCTTTTCCAAGATGGTAATAATGACTCTCTGGCCGACCGACATGGATACTTCTTCGTCCATTACGATGCCGGTCCCGTCGTAATATCCGCTTACTGCCGTCAGCGACATATCATCACTCCTTCCGGAAATCATTACGCATTAGGCATTACGCATTATGCTTCACGTATTATTCGGCCCTTCCTCTTTCAGCCACCCCTTCCACCGAAACGCCGGGTGGCTTTCCCGGGCTACGCGGGCGAGGGTTTTCCGCTCCTCCTCGGTCTCGTAATCGGCAAAGCGCAGATACAGGGCCCGGATGGCGGACAGGCTGTTTTCCCTCAGGGAATAGTCCCTGAGCAGCATCAGGTGGTGGGCGTCCGTGGGGAACTGATCAAAGACCAGGTAGAGCAGCTCGTCCGCCAGCACGGGAAAGTCCTCGTTCTCCATCCGGACGACGTCCCCGCTGTCCAGCAGGATCCGCATGTCGCCCTCGGTGGCGCTTTGCACGGCGGAATAGAGATAGCCCTCCAGGCTGTTGCGCAGATCGGTCGCCTTGTCCCGCGCGGAAACGAAGGAATTCAGGCGCTTCTGCGTTTCCTTCACGATCTGCGGGCGGACCTGCAGAAGCGCGCTGCCCACCCATGGGGAAAGCAGATGGAAGACCTGTTGTTCAGAAACCATGCGCTCACCGCCTTTCCGATCAATACCCACCCTAAACAATACCACAGAATGAAGAAAAAGTCCATTGCTTTGTGTAAAATCCGCGGCTCACGCATGAATGCGCGAGCCTGCTGGCGGGGGAATCTTTCTTATTTTATTCTGACAGGTTTTCCTTGTCCGGACGATGGCTGTTTGTCTGATTTGGCCCGAAAGAGAAAAAAAGTTGGCAGCAGGGTTTACAAAACGGACGGTATGGTATAAAATAAACCCAACAAATTGGGCTTGAAGCCCGGACAAAAAAAGGAGAGTGCATTCCCATGAAAAAGGTACTCGCTCTGGTTCTGGTTGCTATGATGGCTCTTGGCATGGTCGCTGTTGCGAGCGCTGAAGGTGTCAAAACGTACAAGGTGGGTGTTTCCATCTATCAGTTCACTGACAACTTCATGACCCTCTACCGTAACGAAATTGAAAGCTACTTTAAATCCCTTGAGACCGACAGCGTGAAGTATGAAATCACCATGGCTGACGGCAAGAACGACATGGCCGAGCAGACCAACCAGGTCCAGAACTTCATCACCCAGGGCATGGACGTCATCATCCTGAACCTGGTGCAGACCTCCTCTGCGGACGTTCTGATCGACATGATCGTGGACGCCGGCATCCCGCTGGTTCTGATCAACCGTGAGCCTCTGGCCTATGACGCCGAAGGCAAGACCATCGACGAAGCCTATGAAGGCATCCTGAACAATCCCCAGGTCTGCTACGTCGGCGCTGACGCCCGTCAGTCCGGCACCTTCCAGGGCGAAATGGTCGCCGAGCTGGACAACCACGGCGACATCAACGGCGACGGCAAGATTTCCTACATCATGATCGAAGGCGACCCGGAGAACATCGACGCCCAGTACCGCACCGAATTCTCCGTCAAAGCCCTGACCGACGCCGGTTACGAAGTGGCTTGCCTGGACGACCAGGTGGGCAACTGGGACCAGACCAAGGGCCAGGAGCTTTGCGCGAATGCCCTGACCAAATACGGCTTTGATGTCGAAGTCGTCTTCTGCAACAACGACGCCATGGCTCTGGGCGCTGCCACCGCGATCACGACTGCTGGCCGCACCGTGGGCGAAGATATCTATCTGCTGGGTGTCGACGCTCTGGAAGAGGCTGTGCAGCTGGTCAAGGACGGCGAAATGACCGGTACCGTGCTGAACGACCACATCGGCCAGTCCCACACGGCGGTTGACGTGGCTGTCAAGCTGCTCAACGGCGAAGCGATCGACAACTACTACTGGGTCGACTATGTCAAGGTCAACAAGGCCTACGTGGACGCTCAGTAATCCGCTGACTGGGAACCCTGTATTCTGAGTCAAAGGAGGCGGGTGGGCCAGTACCTGGCTCACCCGCGTTTCCTTGAGAAAGAAATCAGGGTGTGATCCCGTCTGCTTCCGTGCACCGGCGGCAGACAGGATCACACCGGGAAGCCTCCCGGCGGCGGCCTTCTGAGTGTAACTGCAGTCATTGCAACTGAAAGGAGATAAAGCCCGTATGTCCGAATACGTGCTGGAAATGACGGATGTCAGCAAGTCCTTTCCGGGTGTCAAGGCGCTGGATCACGTACAGCTGAAGCTGCGCCCCGGGAAAGTACACGCGCTGATGGGAGAAAACGGCGCCGGCAAATCCACCCTGATGAAGTGTATGTTCGGCATCTATAAAATGGATGAAGGGCAGATCAAGATCGACGGCCAGCCGGTCACCATCAGCGACCCCATGGACGCCCTGAAGAAGGGCATCGCCATGGTTCACCAGGAACTGCAGCCGATTCCCGCGCGGACCGTCGGCGAGAATATTTTCCTGGGCAGGTATCCTTTAAAAAAGCTGTTCGGCTTTATCTCCGTCGTCGATCATAAAAAGATGTACGAGGATACCGCCGCTCTGCTCAAGAAGGTCCGCATGAGCTTTGACGCCCACCAGAAGGTAGGCGAGCTCAGCGTCAGCCAGATGCAGAGCGTCGAAATCGCCAAGGCGGTTTCCGCCAATTGCCGGGTGCTGATCCTGGACGAGCCGACCTCCTCCCTGACCGCCAACGAGGTAGAGGCCTTGTTCCGCATCATCGAGGACCTCAAAGCGGAGAACGTCGCCATCGTTTATATCTCCCACAAGATGGACGAGATCCTGCGCATCGGCGATGAAGTGACGATCATGCGCGACGGAAAATACATCGGCACCTGGGACGCTCAGGAGCTGACGACGGAAAAGATCATCACCCAGATGGTGGGCCGCGAGCTCAAAAACCTCTACCCGCCCAAGAACAACGTGCCCGGTGAGGTCGTGTTTGAGGTGAAGGACTTTACGTCGATCAACCCGCGCTCCTTCCGTCATGTGAATTTCCAGCTGCGCAAGGGCGAGATCCTGGGCGTCGGCGGCCTGGTCGGCGCGCAGCGCACGGAGCTGATGGAGGGCCTGTTCGGTATCCGCTCGCACAGCTCCGGACAAATCTTCTACAAGGGAAAGGAAATGACAATCAACCGGCCCAAAGACGCGATTGACAGCGGCATCGCCATGCTGACGGAAGACCGCCGCGGAAGCGGAATCATGGGCGTGCTGAGCGTGGCGGACAACATCTCCATTTCCTCCCTGAATCAGTACCTCGACTACGGTTTTATGATCAACGGCAAAAAAGTGGAGCAGCTGGTCCAGGACAACGTTAAGAAAATGAATATCAAGACTGCCTCTTCGAAGACCCAGATCAAGTCTCTGTCCGGCGGCAACCAGCAGAAGGTGCTGGTCGGGCGGTGGCTGGCAAATAACCCGGACGTGCTGATTCTGGACGAACCAACCCGCGGTATCGATGTCGGCGCGAAATACGAGATCTACTGCATCATCGAGGAACTGGCCCGCAGCGGCAAGAGCATCATTATGATCAGTTCCGAAATGGGTGAGCTGATCGGCATGTCCGACCGCATCATGGTCATGTGCGACGGCCGGGTGACGGGCTTCATCGACGGCAAGGACGCTACGCAGGAAAACATCATGGCCCTGGCCACGCAGTTTGAGTAAATAGGAGGAACCGGCATGGAAAAGAGGAATGAAATGAGCTTTGGCAAAAAAGCGTGGAAGGTCGTATCGGGCAACCCGATCGTTTTCCTCCTGATCATCGCCGCCATCGTCGTCGGCTGCGTGACGGACAATTTCTTTTCCTGGGCGAACCTGAGCAACCTGATGAGCAACACCGCGGTCCGTTTCCTGATCGCGCTGGGCGTTTCCGGCTGTCTGATCACCAAGGGCACGGACCTTTCCGCCGGCCGTCAGGTGGGCTTTGCGGCGGTTGTGGCGGGCATCCTCTGCCAGCGCGGCGATTATAACGGCCGGCTGTGGAAATGGGCGCCGGAAATGCCGATCGGCGTGGTCCTCCTGATCGTGCTGGCGATCGGCCTGATCTGGGGCCTGATCAACGGCCTGATCGTGACCCGCCTGCACGTGCCTCCCTTCATCGCGACCCTGGGTACCCAGACGATCATCTACGGTATTTCCCTGGTGATCTCTGACGCCCAGCCCATCGGCGGTTTCCAGAAGGTTTACACCACCCTGATCAACGGCCGTATCGGCAACGTCCGGGGCTTCCATCTGCCCTACCTGCTGTTTGTGGCGGCGGTCTTCGGCCTGCTGTTCTGGTTTATCTACAACAAGACCCGCCACGGAAAATACATGTACGCCATCGGCGGCAACGACGTCGCGGCCGAGGTGTCCGGTGTCAATACCACGAGGACCCTTCTCCGCATCTACGCGACGGCCGGCGTCATGTACGCGGTGGCCGGTTACCTGCTGGCGGCCAAGTCGGGCGGAGCTTCCGCCTCGATGGGCCAGGGCTACGAGCTGGAGGCCATCGCCGGCTGCACGATCGGCGGCGTCTCCACCACCGGCGGTATCGGCACCGTGCCAGGCATCCTGGTCGGCGTGCTGGTGTTCGAGCTGCTGAAGATCATCCTGCAGTTCCTGGGCGTCAACCCCTACTACAACTATGTTGTGCAGGGCCTGGTCATCGTGCTGGCCGTCGCGCTGGACATCCGCAAGTACATCGCCAAGAAGTAAGGGCGGAGGGGTTTCGTCATGAGCGGCCTGTCCGAAAAGGAAAAAGAGCTCAAGGCCCGGGAAGAAGCGCTGGACGCCCGGGAAAAGGAGATCGAGAAAAAGGAGAAGGCACTGGACCCTCTCTCGATGGCTGTCAAAGCCCGGAAGGAACAGTGGTATGACAAGGTGAAGCTCACGGTCCGGCAGATGGACGTGATCATCCGTATTATCTATGTGCTTCTGGGCATTGTCGTCCTCCTGATCATCCTGGAGGCGGCGGGGATCTTTAAGCTGTAAAATGGAACATGCGTTCCGACGGGGATGTTGCAGAATGAAGCAACATCCCCTCGTTTAACAATAGAAATAATCATTGCAAATTGTTGTGCAACAGGAATTGCCTGGAAATCAGCAATCTTTGGGTGGTATGGAGGGGCCGAAGCCCCTCCATTTTAAATCCGCAGCAGCGACATGCGCGGTGCGAGGATGAATTTTTGCGGAGCGGAGCTTGCCCCGCGGGAGCAAAAATTCTATCCTTGCGCCTTTGCCGCCCGGGAGCCCTGAAAGGGCGAGAGGCAAAGGGGAGGGGGTGCCCGACAGGGGGACGTGTCCCCCTGTCGAGGGCTGTGCAGCAGCCCTTTTTCCCTTCTGTACCTGTCAGGGATGGGGCAGGGAATGCTCAAAATTTGTCTTTTATGGTTTTGTAACAATAAAAAGCCGGAAACAGGGTTTACAAACCGAAGGAATTGGTATAAAATACAGCCATCAACAAACCGGAGTTCATCCGGATAAAAAAAGGAGAGTGTATCGTTATGAAAAAGATGCTTTTGGTTCTCCTGTGCTTAGCCCTCACCCTGGCCTGTGTCGGCGCGTTTGCTGAGGGCGAAAAGGTTGGCGTGTCCATGCCCACCAAGGACCTGCAGCGCTGGAACCAGGACGGCGAGAACATGAAGAACCTGCTGGAAGAAGCCGGCTATGAAGTCGACCTGCAGTTCGCTTCCAACGACGTGCAGCAGCAGCTCAACCAGGTCACCAACATGATCAACAACGGCGCGAAGGTCGTCATCATCTCCGCCGTCGAAGGTTCCTCCCTGGGCTCCGCTCTGGACCTGGCCAAGGAAAAGGGCGTCGTGGTCATCGCTTATGACCGCCTGTTGATGGAATCTGACGCTGTTTCCTACTATGCCACCTTCGACAACTACAAGGTCGGCACCGTGCAGGGCACCTACATCAAGGACGCCCTCGATCTGGACAACGCGGCTGGCCCCTTCAACCTCGAAGTGACCGCCGGCGACCCGGGCGACAACAACGCGCTGTACTTCTATCAGGGTGCTATGGACGTCCTGCAGCCCTACATCGACGCTGGTAAACTGGTTGTGAAGTCCGGCCAGCTGGCCTTCGCCGACGTTGCGACCCCCACCTGGAAGACCGAAGTGGCCCAGAACCGCGCCACCTCCGTGCTGGCCAACTACGCCGACGGCTCCAACATCGACGCCTGGCTGTGCTCCAACGACTCCACCGCTCTGGGCGTCATCAACGCTCTGGAAGACAACTATGACGGCGAATGGCCCATCATCACCGGTCAGGACTGCGACAAGTCCAACGTCAAGAAGATGATCGAAGGCAAGCAGAGCATGTCCGTCTTCAAGGATACCCGTACCCTGGCCGCTCAGGTGGTCAAGATGGTCGGCCAGATCCTCAAGGGCGAAACCGTTGACGTGAACGACACCACCACCTACAACAACAACGTGATCACCGTTCCTTCCTATCTGTGCGAGCCCGTCTTCGGCAGCGCGGAGAACTATATGGAACTGCTGATCGACTCCGGTTACTACAAGCTGGAAGACATCCAGTAATCCACCGGTACTCTTTCAATGCGATGCAGGCGGGCCGTGCCCGCCTGCATCGTTTGGAAAAGAGGAATTGATTCATCTGACGGAACAGGCGGAGGAATACCATGGCCAAGATTCTGCTGGAAATGAAGAACATCACGAAGACCTTCCCGGGCGTCAAGGCGCTGGACAACGTGAACCTCCAGGTGGAAGAAGGGGAAATTCACGCCCTGGTCGGGGAAAACGGCGCGGGAAAGTCCACCCTGATGAACGTGCTGAGCGGCATTTATCCCCACGGCACCTACGAGGGGGACATCATTTACGACGGGCAGGTCTGCAGGTTTTCCAACATCAAGGATTCGGAAAAGCTGGGCATCGTCATCATTCACCAGGAACTGGCCCTGGTGCCCGAGATGACGATCGGCGAAAACATGTACCTGGGCAACGAATGCGGACACAAGTACGCGATTGACTGGAACAAAACCTATTCCGAAGCCGACAAGTACCTGAAAATGGTCGGCCTGTCGGAAAGCTCGAAGGTGCAGGTCAAGACGATCGGCACCGGCAAGCAGCAGCTGGTGGAAATCGCCAAGGCCCTGGCCAAGAAGGCAAGGCTGCTGATTTTGGACGAACCTACGTCCTCCCTGAACGAAGAAGACTCCCGCGCGCTGCTGGACCTCATGCTCAGCTTTAAAAAGCAGGGGATGACGATGATCATCATCACCCACAAGCTCAACGAGGTCTCCTACGTCGCGGACAAGATAACCGTCATCCGGGACGGCACGACCATCGAAACCATCGACAACCACGGCAAGGAGCCGGTTAGCGAGGAAAGGATCATCAAGGGCATGGTCGGCCGCGAGATGACCAACCGCTTCCCCAAGCGCGAAGGCGTGAAGATCGGCGACGTGGAGATGGAGGTCAGCCACTGGACGGTCCATCATCCCCTGTACCCGGAGCGCAAGGTGGTGGACGACGTTTCCCTCTACGTCCGAAAGGGCGAGGTGGTCGGCATTTACGGCCTGATGGGCGCCGGGCGCACGGAGCTTGCCATGAGCATTTTCGGCCAGAGCTACGGCGTCAATTTTTCCGGCGAGCTCAAGCTGAACGGCAAGCACGTCAAGCTGAAAAAAAGCGAGGCGGACGCCATCCGGCACAAGATCGCCTATGTCACCGAGGACCGCAAGGGGAACGGCCTGGTCCTGTCCCAGTCCATCAAGGTGAACACCTCCCTGGCCAACCTGGACGCCATTTCCTCCCATACCGTCATCGACGGCGACAAGGAATACGCCGTGGCGGAAGAGTACCGCGAAAAGCTCCGCATCAAGACCCCGTCGGTGGAGCAGCTAGTGGGCAACCTGTCCGGCGGCAACCAGCAGAAGGTGCTGCTGGCCAAGTGGATGTTTGCCGAGCCCGACGTGCTGCTGCTGGACGAGCCGACCCGCGGCATCGACGTCGGCGCCAAGTATGAGATTTACTGCATCATCAACGACCTGGCGGCGGCGGGCAAATGCGTGGTGCTGATTTCCTCCGAGCTTCCGGAGGTCCTGGGCATGAGCGACCGCATCTACATCATGAACGAGGCGCGGATCGTCGGGGAAATGAAGGCCGAGGAAGCGACCCAGGAAAACATCATGCAGGTCATTCTCAGATCAGGAAGGGGTGCGTGACGATGAGTGTGATGGATCATACCTCCCCGAACGGGAAACAGACCGTTTCCGAATTCATGCAGAAATACAAGGTCGGCGCGTTTTTCCAGAAATATACGATGACCCTGGCCCTGGTGGTCGTGACGATCGTGTTCTATTTCTGGCCGGGCAAGCAGGGGCAGATCCTGCAGCCCTCCATGATCACCGGCCTGATCGCGGAAAACGCCTACGTCTTCGTGCTGGCCACCGGTATGCTTTTGTGCATCCTGACCGGCGGCAACATCGACCTGTCGGTCGGCTCGGTGGTCTGCTTTACCGCCGCCGTCGGCTGCACGATGATGGCCTCCGGGGCGAACATGTGGCTGACCGTGCTGGTGATGCTTTTGATCGGCCTGGCCATCGGCGCCTTCCAGGGCTTCTGGATCGCCAAGCTCAAGGTGCCGGCCTTTATCGCCACCCTGGCGGGCATGTACGCCTTCCGCGGGTTTACCAACGTGGTCTTGAACGGCCTGAGGGTCGATATTACCAACCAGAGCTTCCTGGACGTCTTCGGCAACGGCAAGACCAGCTATATCCCGGACGTGATGCGGACCTGGTTCCCCGGGCTCAACGATACCTTTACCAAGGACAACGCTTTTTTGAGCGGGCTGATCGGGCCTAACTTCGTCACGAAGTTCAACGTCACCTGCATGTGCATCGCCCTGATCGCCGCGGTGGTCTTCGTGGTGTTCAAGGTCCGGAAAATCCTCGTGCAGAAAAAGCTCGGGATCAGCCAGTCTGTCCCCGGGCAGATCGTATCCACCGTGCTGATCGCCGCTCTGACCGTCTGGCTGGGCTTCCAGCTGGCGTGCTACCGCGGCTTCCCCATGGTGCTGATCTGGATCGCGCTGGTGCTGGGCATCTACGCCTACGTGACCACCAAGACCGCCATGGGCCGCCACCTGTATGCCGTCGGCGGCAATGAAAAGGCCACCGCCCTGTCCGGCGTCAAAACCCGGAACGTCTACTGGTTCGCCTACGCCAACATCGGCCTGCTGGCCGGCCTGGCCGGCATCCTGACGGCGGGCCGCGCCAAGGGCATCGACCCGGTCTACGGCGAAGGCTACGAGATGGACGCCATCGCTTCCTGCTTTATCGGCGGCGCTTCCGCCTACGGCGGCACCGGCAAGGTCTCCGGCATGATCATCGGCGCGCTGCTGATGGGCGTCATCAACAAGGGCATGATGATCGTCGGCGTGGACGCCAACTACCAGAAGGTCGTCAAAGGCATCGTCCTTTTGATCGCGGTCATGTTCGACGTGCTGTCCAAGCGCCAGAAACGGTAACAGGGAAAGGAGGACGTCAAGATGAATAAACAATCGCTGCTGGCTGTGCTCAAAAAGAACGCGATGCTCATTATCCTGGTTCTCGTGTACCTGTTTTTCCTGATCATGACCAAGGGCGGTATTTTCAGCCCTTCCAGCTTTACGGAGCTCATCAACCAGAACGCTTACGTGTACATCCTGGGCGCGGGTATGCTGATGTGCATGCTGACCGGCGGCAACATCGACCTGAGCTGCGGCGCTTTCGTCTGCCTGCTGGGTGCGCTGGGCGGCGTGTTCATGGTCATCAACGGGCTGAGCACCGGGGTTTCCCTGCTGCTGATGCTGTTGATCGGCATCGCCTACGGCGTCGGCCTGGGCTTCCTGATCGCCTACGTCCATATTCCGCCGTGGATCGCCACGCTGGCGGGCTTCCTGTCCTTCCGCGGGCTGGGCACGTCGATCCTGTCCGCCAACTCCAAGACGGGCTCGCTGTCCTTTGCCTCCAAGACGGATTTTCTGAACCTGTTCTACGGCCGCATCTTCCCCACGGAGAAGGGCGTGTTCAACTGGCCCTGCTTCCTGTTCGGCGCGATACTCGCCGCGGCGGTCGTCCTGATCATCTTCATGACGCGGAAAAACCGCCTCGCCAAGGGCTATGAGGCGGACAGCATGCGCACCGCCGCGATCAAGAGCGGCGCAGGCGCGGCCGTGATCCTGCTGGTCATGACCCGGCTGGCCATGGACGGCGGCATTCCCACGACGCTTTTGTGGGTGGCCGGCATCATCCTGATCTACAGCTTCATCACCAGCAAGACCACCATCGGCCGCCACTTCTATGTGGTGGGCGGCAACATGGAGGCCGCCAGGCTCTCCGGCGTCAACACCAAGCGGATCATGTTCCTGGCCTACCTCAACATGGCGGTCCTCACGACCATCGCGACGATGACCGTTCTGGCCCGTTCCCAGTCGGCCTACGCGGACGTGGGCAAGAACTTTGAGATGGACGCCATCTCCGCCTGCGTCGTCGGCGGCGTTTCCGCCAGCGGCGGGGCCGGCACGGTGCTGGGCATGGTGATCGGGGCGACGCTGATCGGCGTCATCAATTTGGGCATGAGCCTCATCAGTCTGGACGCCAACTACCAGCGCGTCATCAAGGGCTTCGTCCTGCTGGCGGCCGTGGTGTTCGACATCGTATCCAAGAAGAAGAGCAGCTAAACGAAACGTATACAACCACAAAAACTCCCGTGGCCGCCGGTCACGGGAGTTATGCTGAAAGGCGGAAACATTTTGAATAACGGGAAATCAAGGGCCGGTCTGCTGGCCGTCGCGGCGGGGTATCTGCTTTACCTGTCCTGGCAGCTGTTCGACCACCGGGGGGATACGGAAACGACGATGACGCCGTTCATGCGGTATCTGTTCATCGCCCTGTTCGTGATCGCCGCCGCGGGGATCGGGGTGTACGCCTTCCGGGTATGGAAGGATGCAGGCAAAGAGGAAAAACAAAAACACGACGACGAGGCCATCAAATGAACCAAAACATGGATGAGGCCCTGCGCGGACTGGACGAGCTTCTCCGGGAGCTGGAATCGGCCTTTGCTGATTACCGGCGGGACCTGGAGCGCTACGAGCAAAAGAAAAACCCGCTGGGCGGGCTGTTCGGGGTAGGTTCCTCGCTCAAGGACGATTCCTGCCACGACCGGCTGGACGAAAGGCTGGAAGCGGCCGTGGGGGAGCTCTGCGCCCTTCTGCCGCCCCCGCAGGAAGCGGCCCGGGCAGTGCGGACCCTGCTTTGCCCTGGGGAAGGGGTGGACTGGCCCCTGGCCGCGGAATGGATGCTGCGGGCTGTGGAGCGCCACGCCCTCCCGCTGATTCCGTTTCTGACCCAGCAGGCGGCGGAAGGCTTCCGGCGGGAATACGCCGCCCGCTACAAGCCCTGGGACCGCCTGCCCAAGCAGAAGGAAGTATACCGAGCCCTCAAGGAAAGGGCGGCAGACAGATAGCGGCGCTGGGCGTCTGATGATTTTCTCGCATTTGACCGACGAACCTTCGGGAGGGATAAGGACAATGGCATTTTTACAGATTCAGTTTTTTTCGGGCGCTCTGAACGTGGCGTCCACCGTGAACGTGATTCTTCCTGAGGCCAATCAGGGAATCGGCCTGGAAGCCGGGGCGTCAGACCAGCTGCCCGCGGTGCTGTACCTGCTTCACGGCTACAGCGACGATCACAGCATCTGGATGAGAAGGACGTCTGTGGAACGGTACGCGGCGGCCCACAACCTGGCCGTGATCATGCCGGCGGTCAACCACAGCTTTTACTGCAACGAAGCCCACGGCGAACGCTACTGGGACTATGTGAGCGAGGAGCTGCCGGCGACCATGCACCGCTTCCTTCGGCTCAGCGACCGGCCGGAAAATACCTTCGTGGCTGGCCTCAGCATGGGCGGGTACGGCGCGATGAGGCTGGCGCTGACCTATCCCGAACGGTTTGCGGCGGCGGCGAGCTTTAGCGGAGCGGTCCAGATCGAGCGGATTTTAACCCATCACGCGAAGGACGGAAGGGCGGCGGCGATCTTTGGGCGAAAGAAAGACGTCACCGGGACAGAGGTGGATCTCTTCTGGCTGATGAAGAAAAATGCCGCCGCCGAGCGCAAGCCCCGCCTCTATGTCAGCTGCGGCACAAAGGATTTTCTGTACGGCAGTCACCAGGAATTCGTTCCGGCGCTCCGGGAAAACGGCTGGGATGTGACCCGTTATGACGAACCGGACGCCGTCCATGAATGGGGTTTTTGGGACCGGGAAATCAGGAAGTTCATCGACTTTATCTACGAGGGCTGACCGGCCGAATCAGGAAAGGAATCAAACAGCATGGAAAAAATCGCGTCTTTTCAGATCCATCACGAGACCCTGCTCCCCGGGGTGTATGTTTCCCGCGTGGACCGGTGGAACGGCACGGCCGTCACCACGCTGGACCTGCGGCTGACCGCGCCGAACCGGGAGCCCGTGGTGGACGTCCCGGCCCTCCATACCATCGAGCACCTGGGAGCGACCTTCCTGCGCAGCAGCGAGTGGAAGGAGTACATCCTCTACTTCGGCCCCATGGGGTGCCGGACGGGCTGCTACCTGCTGCTGTTTGGGGAATGGACGGGGGAACAGGCCCTGCCCATCGCCCTGTCGATGGCGGATTTCATTGCCGCCTACGAAGGGGACATCCCCGGGGCCGCGCCGGACGAGTGCGGCAACTGGCTCTCGCACGACCTGCCGATGGCCAGGCTGACGATGAAACGATGGGCGGAAACCCTGCGCAGGGAGCCGCATACGCGTTATTGAGTATACAAAGCAGGCAAACGCTCAAAACTGTTTTTCGGAAATACTGCCAGCGGGTTTTCCGCTGCGTATCAACCAATAGGGACCTTATTCAATTGGCTGCACAGCAGCGGAAAAGATGTCGGAATGAATATGGACGAGAACAGAATCCCCGGGAACGGGCAGATGCCGGCAGAGAACCAGCACATGGCGGAGCTTCCGCCCGAGATCATGGAAAAGGCGAACGGAGGCGTTTTGTTTCCGGACGGCCCCACCAGATGCATGTTCTGCGGTAAACTTTGCAACTCCCCCTTCGAGTATGCGCAGCACATCGCCGAAGCACACGGCGGCAAGTGATCGGGATCAACCACGGCTGCGAGGCCGAAATCAGGTTCCGCGTCAGCGTCGAATAGATGTGGATCGCGGCATAAGGGCCGGGAAATACGAACTCCCACGGGGGGATGAGCCTCGTGGGAGTTTTTTGCAGGATGATCAGGATATGTAATGTATAGTCACTTTCAGAAGATCATGTTTTATGGTACATTGATGGCGCTTGAAACATGGTTGTTCGAGATTTGACAAAAACGAATTAATACTGATTTTCATCTACTCCATGCACATCTGTGGGTGTCTTTTGTGCCATCTCTGTGTCAGTCATCCTCACCGTACCTACGGGTACGCTTTCGGATGCCTTCCTTGATCTGGCACAAAATCCATCCCACATCTGCACATGTTTTAGGTGAAAATCAGTATAACTTTGAATTTCCTTGCTTGGTTAAAATGTAACGGCTTTGTTCGTTCATGTTTTAATCTTGTGTTAGTAAGATTTTTATGGTATAATAAGGCCATCTTGATGGAAAGGGTGTTATCTATGCCGCAGATTATTCCGATTAAGGACTTGAAGGATACTTCAGGCATTTCTGAGTTATGCCATAGTACCAAAGAACCGATCTATATCACCAAAAATGGCTATGGAGATATGGTTCTCATGAGTATAGAGCTGTTTGAAGAGCAGCGCAAAAAATGGGAAATGTACAGCGAAATAGAGCTGTCAGAAGAACAGATCGCTCAGGGAAAAACAAAAAATGCAAAGGATGCGCTGGCGTCAGTGAGGCAAAAGTATGGATTATGAGTTGATTATTTCAGAACGAGCCGATGAACTGACAGAACGTCTGGTGGCTTATCTTCTGAATAATCTGAACAATCCCGGCGCTGCTGCGCATTTTCTGGATGAGCTCGATGCAATCTATGATCGATTGATCAATAATCCATATCAGTTCCCTGATAGTCCGGATGAATACCTGTTCCTGCGCGGATACCGCGAAGCATTGTTAAAAACCATGCAGTACAAGGTGATTTACCGTATTGAAAATCAGCAAGTTCTGATCGTTGGTGTATTTCATACGCTTGAAGACTACAGACGGAAAGTATGATGTGTAGATTTTGAAATTTCCTTTCCATGGAGGGAATGTACATGTTGTTGAGCCAAGCGGACAAAGATCTGATTGAATTTGCTGAAAATGCTATCAGGGAAAACTATGATACCATACTTCCATAGTTCCAATTGTGGCACGCTGTTTTCCAATTGCTCTGCCTTTGCCCAAGAAGGAATCTGAGGCATACGTTTACTTATTCTTCGTATGCTCTGCTCAAAATAATCGCTCTTCCTCATAGTACCTGTAACCAGTTCACTCATCGACTTTTGCCAGCTTTTATAGATCGATGCGATGATCATAGTGCGGCGCTTGGGTGCTGCCTCCACATAACTTTGTGAATCCCTGGATGATCCTCCTCGATGTCATGGTATCATTACACTGAGGTGAAAGGTCAAGCGATTTTTTCTTTTCTTTGTTGGAAACTATTTTTAATATTTCACTGACGCAGCAAAAGATTTAAAGCCAAGCTAAATAGTATTTGGTAATTCTCTCCCAACTCAACTACTATACACGATGACTGGCCCTTATGTCCAGGATGGAAAAACGTATAAAAAAAGCCAGCCGGCAGCGGGAAACCTCATGAAGAGGAAGCACCGCTGCCGGCTGGCCGTTTACTGATCTATTGTATCTGTGTATCAATCTTCCGAACTCAGGCGAACCACTCAACTGGGAGCCACTTGCGCTGGTTTTCCAGCATGTCGTCAAACAGCTTCTGGGCGTCGGCGACGGGGACGGAGGCCATCTGCGGGTCGTTCAGGAAGGTGGTAAAGCCGAGCTTCCGGTCGCAGGTCAGGGCCGCTGTCAGGGTGTTTTCCTGGTTGTAGACGTGGCGGGCGACCAGGGGCAGAATGTTCTGCGGCATGGGGCCGGCATAGAGGGGCTCGATGCGGTTCAGGCCGAAGAGGGCGTTGGTTTCCACCACGCTGCCCAGGGGGAGATTCGGGATCTGGCCGCGGTTGGGCACGTTCACGTTGCTCACCAGGTCGCCCAGGCCCAGCAGGGCTTTGAGCAGCAGGTGTCCCTCTTCTCCGGAGGGCTTCAGCTTGATTTCCTCCTTCCCGCTGATCAGGTCGTCCGAGCGGCGCAGGCGGCGGCCCAGGTCCTCAATCCGCCAGGAGACGGGGGTCAGGCCGAATTTCCAGCTGGCGACGGTTTCCGGGTTGCGGGTATACCAGGGGGCGGTGAACTCCGCCAGGTGGCGGTCGCCGGCGGCGGCGATGGCCCCGTAGCGCAGGAAGAGGTCGAACTTCACCCGGTGGGCGCAGTTAAAGAAGGAGTTCATCCAGTTGTCGTCCGGCCCCTCGCTGAAGCCGGTTTCGGCGTATTTCCTGGCAAAGTCCGCGTACAGGGGCATCAGGTCGACGCCCTTCCAGGAGGCGCTGGTCAGCCAGGTGAAGTGGTTGATGCCGGTGACGGTGGTGTACAGCTCCTGCCGTTTGACGTCCGGCACGCCCAGGGTTTCCCGGATCATCGCACACAGGAGCTTCTGGGTGCCGAACACCTCGTGGCAGCAGCCGAAGGCCTTGATGCCGGGGAAGACGTGGTACAGCGTGCGCACGCACAGGGACATGGGGTTGGTGTAGTTGATCACCCAGGCGTCCGGCGCGAAGTCGCGGATGGCCTCGCCGATCTCCACGAACATGGGGATCGTCCGCATGGCCCGCATGAAGCCGCCGGCCCCCACGGTGTCGCCCACGGGCTGATATACGCCGACCCGCTCGGGCAGGTGGACGTCGGACCGCATTTCCTCAAACGTGGCCGGAAGGATGGAGATGACCACGAAATCCGCCCCGGTCAGGGCCTCTTTCAGAGAGGAGCTGACTTCATAGCGCCAGCGGGATACGGCGTCCTGGTGGGCGCTGATTTTGTTTCCGATGATTTCGTTGCGCTCCGCGGCAGAACGGTCGATATCGTACAGTCGGACCGTGCCGCACAGGTCCGGATCCATCGCCAGGTCTGTCATGAAACCCCATGCCCAGCCGCGGCTGCCGCCGCCGACGTAAGCAACCTTCAGGTTCTGAGCCCTTTTCTGCGTGTCGTTCATGGTTGGAAGGTCCTTTCTTGAGTGTGATATGTTCATTATACCGGAATTTGAGTGTTTTTCAATACCGAAACGGAGGTTTTGACAGGAAAGCGGTTTGACATTTTCCGCTTTTGTCCGTACAATAGGCGGGACATTTATTCCGCTAACGAGGTAGTTTCGTATGTTCAGAAGCCTGATCGGCACCAGAAAGTTTTACCGCTCCGTGCTCACGCTGCTGATTCCCATCGTGGTCCAGCAGTTCATCACCAATTTCGTGTCCCTGCTGGACAACGTGATGGTGGGACGGCTGGGCCGGGAAGCCATTTCCGCGGCCTCCATCGCCAACTCCGTGCTGATGGTGTTCATGCTGAGCGTGTTCGGCGGGATCAGCGGCATCAGCATCTTCGGGGCCCAGTTCTACGGCAAGGGAGATATGGACGGCATGCGCCATACCTTCCGGCTGAAGATCATGTTCAGCGTCCTGGTGTCGGCGGCGGCCATCGCGGTGTACCTGCTGTTCGGGGAAGGCTTTATCCAGGCCTTCCTGCAGGGCGAGAGCAACGGGGGCGACCTGGCGCTGACCCTGGAGGGCAGCGTGGGCTACCTGCGCGTGATGCTGGTTGGCCTGCTTCCATTTGCGGTGGTGCAGGTGTACGCCAGCACCCTGCGGGAGTCCGGCGAAACCGTCGCCCCGATGATCGCCGGTATCTGCGCCATCCTGACCAACCTGTTCCTTAACTGGGTGCTGATCTTCGGCCATTTGGGCGCGCCGGCCCTCGGGGTCCGCGGCGCGGCCATCGCCACGGTGATCTCCCGCTACGTGGAGCTGTTGGTGGTGGTCGTCCATGCCCACCGCCATACGGACAAATATCCCTTCATGAGCGGGGTGTACAGCAGCCTGCATGTGCCCCGGGCGCTGATCCGCCGGGTGCTGCCGACGGCGTCCCCGCTGATGGTCAACGAGATTCTCTGGTCCCTGGGCATCACCTTCATCAACCGGTTTTATTCCACCCGCGGGCTGAACGCCGTCACCGCCCTCAACATCAACGGCACCGCCTGGAACCTGTTCTGCGTGATCATGTTCGCCATGGGCAGCGCCGTCTCCATCATGGTGGGCCAGCGCCTGGGGGCGGGAGAGATCGAGGAGGCCCGGGACGTGGACCGGAAGCTCATTTTCCTCACGGTGGCCATGCACGTGGTGATCGGGGCGCTGATGATCGCCGCCTCCCCCTTCATCCCGCTTTTGTACGAGGTGGGGGAGGACGTCCGGGCCCTGACGAGCCGCCTGCTGGTGATCGCCGGCCTGGCCCTGCCGATCCATTCCTTCGCCCACGTGACCTATTTCACCATCCGCTCCGGCGGGCAGACGATGATCACCTTCCTCTTTGACGCCGTGTACACCTGGGTGGTGACGGTGCTGCTGGCCTGGGCCCTGTGCACCTATACGGACTGGCCGGTGGAGAAGATCTATTTCTGCGTCCAGTTCATCGACGTGATCAAGCTGGTCATCGGCCTGATCATGCTCCGGTCCGACTTCTGGGCCAAAAACGTGGTGAACGACGTCTGACCAGGGAAATGGTTCCGCCTTCTAAGCCTCCCGCGGCGTGTTTCCCGCGGGAGTTTTCTTGACATCCGGGGAAACGGTACGGTATAATATTTCCAGCAAAAAGAAAAAACCTAACCGATGGATGGCGCGATGATTTTTGAATAGGAAAAAAGGAAGGTGGAACTCATGAAAAAGCTACTGTCTGCGCTGCTGTGTGCCGCTGTGCTGATTTCCTGCGTCCTGGCCTGCGCCGAGGGAACCGTCTTTGACGACAGCGTGTTTGCCGGGAAGAAGGGCTATACCGCCGGGGAGGACGGCAGCTGGTCCTATGTCCGGGGCGGGGAGTTTCCCTATCCCGGGTTTGTGATCGCGGTCAGGATCTCCGTTTCCGGGAAGCGCGGCGAAAGCGCCGGCGTTCCCCGGCTGGAGGTGGCCCTGCTCAAGAAAAAGGGCTCCGACGAGGCGGGGGCGGCGGTCTCCGGCGTGACCTTCTATACCGGCCAGAAGGCCTACGCTTACGGGAACATGGAGCCGGGCACGCCCTATGCCAGCGTGCCGCTGTTCGCCCAGGGAAAGGAGCTGATAGAGGCCTTTGCCAAAGCCACCGACCTGACCGTGCGGGTGTATTACAACAACGGACAAAAGAGCGTGTACGACATCAGCAATTACTTCCGCTCCGAGCTGTCCGCCATGGCCAAGGACCTTCTGAACGCCGATTACTGGTCCGCCCTGACGGACGCGGACGGCCAATGGGCGGCCGCGGAAGAGGCCTGCCCCTTAAAGGTAAGCAAACAATAATCCATGGATAAAACACAGCCGCCCGCAGGGCTAAACCTTGCGGGCGGCTGTGCTGTTAGGCGCTTTAGGGTTCTTCGTTCAGCGTTTCCACGGCGAAGATGAAGACTTCTACAGAGTAGCGGACGGAGGGGTCGTTCCGAAGTGCGGTGATCTGTTCCTCCAGACCGGCGTCGGTATAGGCCGGGCCGGGGACTTCCTGCTCTTCCAGCAGGCGGAGGGCTTCCTCCGTCAGAGTGCCGCGGTTCTGGGCGAACAGGGCTTTTTCTTCTTCATTTAAGGCTTCCTGGGCGGCGGAGAGGTTTTGGGCGAAGGCGTCCCGGTCCATGGCCCAGAAGGGATGGGCCGCGCAGAAGCGGTACAATTCTGTCACGGCCTGGGCCAGCTTCAGGGAAGCGCCGGCCGCGCCCGGCTCCAGCCCGGCCAGGAGCCGGTAATAGCCCGCCCGGATCTCTTCCGGGGCGGGAGAGGGAAAGCTTTCCCGGCGCAGGGTCATCTGGGCCGCCTGCTCCAGGGCGGAATCCTCCCAGCGCAGGGTGCCGTCCTCTGTCATGGTGAAGGAGCCTGTGCCGTGATCGTCCAGCAGGCCGGTGTCTTCCGGGTCCGGTTCGCCATTCTGGTCATAGACGTATTCGGCGAGCATGCCGCCCTCGTAGCGGAGGGCGTTTCCGTCCGCCGTGGCGACGATGTGATAGATGGTGGTTTCCTGGGCCGAGGAAGGCCAGGTCATGAAGGCCACGTAGCGGTTCGCGCCCGCTTCCTCGCCCATCCGCTCGTCCGGCCAGGCGATCTCGGAGGGCAGGATCACCAGCTCCATGCGGTCAAAGGCCGGGTCCGCCCAGATGCCGGCAAAGTCCTGTTCCGGGGCGGTTTCTTCCGCCGGGGCGGAAACGCAGGGCAGCAGGGCAATCAAAAGCGCCAGCGCCCAGAGAAGCATTTTTTTCATCTGATCAAATGTTCTGTACGGCCGGGAGACCGGCCGCAGAAGCATCATATATCATACAAACGTAAAAAACAACCGTCAGCCCAGCGGATCCCTTGATTTTTACAAGCACCCATTTTATAATAAAACCCGCAGCGCGGCTGCCAGGGGAAGGACCCTGGGCGGCAGGGCTGCGGAATACCGTCCCCTGATATCAGCGGGAGAGGGACGCCTGGACAAAGGAGACCTATGAAACGTGGATTACGCGGGCTTTGCCTGCTGACAGTTTTCCTTTTGCTGGCCGCCGTGTGGACGCCGGCCGTCCGCGGGGAGGAGCTTTCCCCCCGGGACCAGATGATCGAGGACATCCTGGCCGCCGCCAAGAAGGAATACGACGCGGCCAACGGGCGGCTCAAGCGGGCGCATTACGCCAGCGACATCTATGTCTGCAAGAACTTTACCGTCTACTGCTTTAAGCAGGCGGCGCCCAAATACCGTATGGCGGAGTTTCCGGACGTGAAGCTGGTGATTCCGGACAACCTTCCCGCCAAGCAGTGCAAGGACCCGGCCTACGGCGCCCTGTGGAAGGACATCGCCGCCTCCGACGGCAATCCCTTTTACGCGGTGGAGACGTTTAAGTATGACAAATCCCTCTCCAAGGAGGAAAACCGGGAACGCGCCCGGGAATTCCTCAAGCAGGTAAAGAAGGGCGACTTTTTCCAGATGCGGGCCAACTACTACTACGGCATCGGGGCCCACAGCATGATGTTCTCCGCCGATTACGACCCGGAGACGGACACCGTCACCTGGTGCGACAGCAACATGAAGGGCCAAAAGAAAAACGGCATCCGCTACGCGCTGATGCAGTGGGACGCCGTCAAGGAAATCGACTGGTTCGTGGACGCCTTCTGCCGGCCCAAATACGGGGCGACGATCTACCGGCTGAGGGACGATATCATTTTTGCGGAATAAATATTGCAGGAATATCCATTCAAGCGGGCTGCCATACGGCAGCCCGCTTGAAGCATTTTGATGGATCAAAACTATCGAATCTGTCAATCGTTGGGAAGGGAAGCCCAGCGGTTAGGGGTTTCCTCAGGGCGGCCTTCCGACAGATAATCCTTCGGCAGCATGGCGATACCGGAATAAAAATCGTGCTGGTATTCCGCTGGCCGGGAAACCATCGAAAACTCCACCTCGTCCAGCCCTTGAGTAACGGTGTTCCTTCTACCGGTTTCGGAAAATCCGATCCTTCGGTACAGAGCGGCGGCTCTTTCGTTGTTTTCCAGGATCCAAAGGGTCGGGACGCCGGTGCACCGGGAGACGGCAAACCGGAGCAGCGCTGTGCCATATCCCTTTCCCTGCGCTTCCGGGAGGACGTAGAGATCTTCAATGAGACTGTCCCGGACGGAAACGACCGCGAGGGGGAGCGGGTCTTTGAGGAGGAAGAACCGGCTTCCTTCCGACATTTTCTGTAAAATGTACTGTTCCTGCCGCTCCGGGGTGTGCAGGGCGGCAAAGTCTGCCGAGCAGAAGGAGCGGTGGGAGGCCTGCCAGCTGGCGGAATGCACGGCGGCGGCCTCTCCGATATTGCTCTGGTCTACTGGAAGAATCATCATCGGCATTCGTGGCAGGCACAGAAGTGCCCGGGAGCGATCTCCCGAAGTTCCGGCTTTTTCTCCTCACAGATTTTCTGGCACCGGCTGCAGCGGGTGCGGAAGGGGCAGCCGGAAGGCGGGGAGGCCGGGCTGGGGACGTCGCCTTCCAGCACGATGTGCTGGGACGGGTGCAGCGGGTCGTGGGAGGGCACGGCGCTCAGCAGGGCCTGGGTATAGGGGTGCACCGGATGGGTGTATACCTCCTCGGTCGCGCCCAGCTCCATGATGGAGCCCAGGTACATGACCCCCACGGAGGAGCTGATGTGCCGCACCACGTTCAGGTCGTGGGAGATAAAGATCATCGAGAGCTGCATCTCCTGCTGCAGCTCCATCATCAGGTTCAGGATCTGGGCCTGGATGGAGACGTCCAGGGCGGAAACGGGCTCGTCCGCCACCACGAAGCTGGGGTGGGTGATCAGGGCCCGGGCGATGGAGATGCGCTGCTTCTGCCCGCCGGAAAACTGGTGGGGATAGCGCTCCAGCTGGTCCGGGGTCATGCCGATGAGGCGGAGCATCTCCTCGACCTTTTCGCGGGTCTCGGCTTCGCTTAAGGAAAAATGTACCTTTAGGGGCTCGCTCAGCAGCTTCCAGACGTTCATGCGGGGGTTTAACGAAGCGTAGGGGTTCTGGAAGATGAACTGCATGTCCCGCCGGCGCAGGCGCATTTCTTCCTCCGTCAGCTTGCCCAGCTCCTCCCCCTTGAAGCGGACGGTGCCGCCCGTCGGCTCGATCAGCCGGAGGATGGCGGAGCCGGTGGTGCTTTTGCCGCAGCCGGATTCGCCGACCAGGGCGAAGACCTCCCGGGGGAGGACGGAGAAGCTGACGTCCTCCACCGCGTGGACGTGGCCGGTGACCCGGCGCATCAGCCCGCTGCGGATGGGAAAATAGACCTGCAGGTGTTGTACATCCAACAGGGTTTCCTGATTTCCACGTTTTTCATTGAATCCGCTCATGTTTCCACCTCCCCGCTGTGGAGGAAGCACCGGCACAGGTGGCCGGGCGAGATCTCGGAAAGTTCGGGCATTTCTTTGCGGCAGCGCTCGGTGCAGCGGTCGCAGCGGTCGGCAAAGCGGCAGCCTGAAAGCCACTGCCCGCCGGGCGGCACGATGCCGGGAATGGTATAGAGCTTGCGGTTGGCCCCGCCCAGGGAGGTGACGGCCCGGAGCAGGCCCTGGGTGTAGGGGTGGGCCGTATGGGTGAACAGCTCCACGACGTCCGCCTGCTCGACGATCTGGCCGGCGTAGAACACGGCGACCTCCTGGCAGGTTTCGGCGATGACGCCCAGGTCGTGGGTGATCATGACGACGGAGGTGTCGTTCTGCTCCTTGAGCTCGTTCATCAGCCGGAGGATCTGCGCCTGGATCGTCACGTCCAGGGCGGTGGTGGGCTCGTCGGCCAGGAGGAGGCGGGGGTCGTTGATCAGGGCGATGGCGATCATGATGCGCTGCAGCTGGCCGCCGGACAGCTGGTGGGGATAGGACGAAAGGGTCTGCTCCGGCCGGGGGATGCGGACCTTGTGGAGCATGTCCAGGGAACGGTCCCGGGCCTCGGCGCGGCTGATGCCCGGATGGTGGAAGGAAAGGGCCTCCGCCATCTGCATTTCCACGGTGAAAATCGGGTCCAGGGAGGTCATGGGCTCCTGGAAGATCATGGAGATTTCGGAGCCGCGCAGCTGCTGCAGCTCCTTTTTGCTCAGGCGGAGCAGGTCCTTTTCCCCCTGGCGGCTGTCATAGCGGATGGTGCCGCCGGAAACGGCCAGGGGATAGGGCAGCAGGCCCAGCACGGCGTTGGCGGTGATGGACTTGCCGCAGCCGGATTCGCCGACGATGCCGAAGGAGCATTTTTTCCGGATGGTCAGGTCGACCTGGTCCAGCAGGCGCACGGTTTCTTTGCCGCGGAGGGTGGTGATTTTGAGGTTTCTGATTTCCAGCAGATCGTTCATCCCGGCCCCTCCTTACAGCTTGAGCTTCGGGTCCAGCACGTCCCGCAGCGCGTCGCCTAAAATGTTGAACGACAGAATCGTCATGATGATGAACAGGGCCGGGAAGATGACCAGCCACGGGGCCCGCTCCATGTACTTGCGGGCGTCCGACAGCATGGAGCCCCAGGAGGGGTTCGGGGGCTGGATGCCCAGGCCTAAGAAGCTCATGGAGGCCTCCGTCAGGATCGCGCCGGAAAGGGCCAGCGTGGCCTGGACGGTAAAGGGGGCCATGACGTTGGGGGTCACGTGGCGGAAGAGGATGCTCAGCTTTTTGAGGCCGATCGACCGGGCGTTGGCGATATAGTCCGTGGATTTGACGGACTTGACCGAGGCCCGCACCGTCCGGGCAAAGACAGGGATGTTCACGATGCCGATGGCGATCATGGTGTTGACGATACTGGTGCCCAGGGCGGACACGATGAACAGGGCCAGCAGGATGGAGGGGAAGGCGAAAATGACGTCCATTACCATCATGATGACGGACTCGACCCTTCCCTCAAAAAACCCGGCGATCAGGCCGAACAGGTAGCCGAACCCCGCCGCTATGCCGACCGCGACGATGCCGACGATCAGGGAGACGCGGGCTCCGAACACGATGCGGCTGAACACGTCCCGCCCGAAGTTGTCGGTGCCGAACCAGTATTTGGCGCACGGGCCCATCAGCTTTTCCTTGGCGTGCATCTGCGCTACGTCGTAGCGGGCGATGAAGGGGGCAAACAGGGCCAACAGGATCACGATGCCCACGCCGATCATGCCGGAGCGGCCCATGGGGTCGCTCCAGAGCTGGCGCAGGAGGCTTTCGTTTCCGGGAAGGGCCCGGCGGATGATCTTTTCATTCTTTTTTCCGGTCATGTGGGCCCTCCTCAGCTGTAGGTGATCCGCGGGTCGATGTAGGTGTAGAGAATGTCCACCAGGAGGTTCACGACCACGTAGACAAAGGCGATGAACAGCACGCAGCCCTGCACCACCGGGTAGTCCCGCTGGGAGATGCCGGTCAGCACGAACTGGCCCAGGCCGGGGATGGAGAAAATCTGCTCGATGACGACGGTGCCGCCCATCAGGCTGCCGATCTGCATCCCCACCAGGGTCACGATGGGGATGGAGCTGTTGCGGAAGGCGTGGCGGAAAATGGTCACCCTTTCCGGCGCTCCTTTGGCGCGGACCGCCTTGATATAGTCCTGCCGGAGCACTTCCAGCATGGAGGAGCGGGTCATGCGCATGACGGAGCCGGCCATGACCGAGCCCAGCACGAAGGCCGGCAGGATCATGATCTGCATATTGGTGCCGAAGTTTTCAAACAGCCCCACGTATTTGACCGGGGTGTGGTAGTGAAACGCCTTCGACAAAAAGAGGATCAGCAGGGTGGCCGAGGCGAAATTGGGCACCGAAACGCCCAGCAGGGCCACGACGCGGACGATCCGGTCGGTGACGGAGTTGCGCTTCAGCGCGGAAATCACGCCCAGCGGCAGGGCGATGATCCAGGCGATGATGCAGGCCAGCACAGCCAGCTCTGCCGAGATGCGGAAGCGGCTCAAAATCTCCGGAAATACCGGAGCACCCGTGCGGAAGGATTCCCCAAAGTCGCCGCGCACCGCCTTGCCGATCCAGCTAAAATACTGCTCCACCGGGGATTTGTCCAGCCCCAGCTTGGCTTCCCACATGGCGCGCAGCTCGGGGGTTTCCTCGATGCCCAGGATGCCGGATACCACGTCGCCCGGGATCAGCTGCATGATGACAAAGATGCAGATGCTGATCCCGATCAGGATCGGAATCAGCGTCAGCAGCCGTCGGATGATATAATCGCGCATAACGGTCTCCCACAAGAATGACGCAGAAAAACGTGAAATGACGCAGCAGAGGCAAAGCATTGGCGGGTACGGAAGCCGTACCCGCCAATGCGGCGGATGAAATTACTTTTCGAGGGTTACGCCTGCAAAATTGTTGGCGTTGGAGGCGTTGGGCGCGAAGCCCTTGAGGGCCGGGGAGGCCAGGAAGTATTCCTGGGGGCTGGCGACGATCGCGACGATGCAGTCGTCCAGGATCAGGTTGGTGGCTTCCTTGTAGTATTCCTCGCGCTTGGCGGTGTCGGAGGTGGCGACGGCCAGCTCGCACAGCTCGTCGACGCGGGCGTTGGAATAATCCTGAATGTTGGCGGAGGAGCCGGTCTTGAAGAAGAAGGCGACCGCGCGGCTCGGGTCGGAGCCGGCGCCGTTCTGGCAGACCATGATTTCGTAGTTATGGGCGGACCAGTCGGCGACGTACTGGGCCTGCTCTTCGTTCTGGACCTCGGCGCGGATGCCGATCTGCTCCAGCTGGGCCTGGGCGACCATGCCGGTGTCGCGGATGCTGTCCAGCAGACCGACGGTGATGACGCAGTCAAAGCCGTTGGGATAGCCGGCTTCTGCCATCAGCTGCTTGGCCTTCTCGATGTTCTGGGTGTAATATTCGTTTTCGGTCACGTCGACGGCCCAGTGGCCCAGGGAAGCGGGCACGAAGCCGGAAACGGTCGCTTTGCCGTTGAAGGCCAGCTCGATGATCTCCTCGCGGTCCAGGGCCAGGTTGATGGCCTGACGGACCAGGGGGTTGTCAAAGGGCTTGCGCTGGACGTTCATGAACAGGCCGGTGTAGTTGCGGCTCTGATAGGAAACGACCTGGATGTCGTCGCCCTCGATCAGGTCCAGCATGGCGGTGTCGGCCACGATCAGGTCCACGGAGCCGGAGCGCAGGGCGGCCAGACGGGCGGCGGTATCGGGCATGACATAGAATTCGATCGCGTCAAAGGTGGCCTTGCCCGCTTCGTCAAAGTAATCCGGGTAGGCGTTCACGACCACGTGGTTGTCGGGCACCCACTCGCCCAGGGTGTAGGGGCCGGTGCCGGCGTCCGCGCGCAGCAGGCTGCCTTCGTTGGCTTCCACGACTTCCTTGGCCACGATGGAGCAGTAAGAGGAGGAGAGGTTGGCCAGGAAGGGGGCGTTGATCTTCTGCAGGGTGATCTTGACGGTCAGGTCGTCGACCACTTCCACGGTCTCGATGTCCCCGACGTAGCTGGAGGAGTTGCCCAGGGCGCCGGTGGCCGGATCCAGAATGCGCTCAAAGGAATATTTGACGTCTTCCGCGGTCATCTTGCGGCCGTTATGGAAGGTGACGTTGTCCGCCAGGTGGAAAATGTAGGTCTGGTCGTCCGGCTGTTCCCAGCTGGTGGCCAGCTCGGGGATGACGTTCAGGTTCTCGTCCACGTCCACCAGGGTGTTGTAGATCTGGCCGATCATCCGCATGGAGGCCACGGCGGAGATGGTGTGCGGGTCAAAACCGACGGGCTCTGCGTCCGTACCGTAGCGGAGCACGTTGCCTTCGCCGAACGCGGCCGGAACCAGGGCCAGCGCCATCGACAGCGCCAGGATCAGGGCAAACAGTTTCTTCATGAGAACACCTCTTTCTATAACATTTTCAAAGCGCCTTCGCGCAATGATTCTGTTTCCCTTGGCCAACCAATGACCAGAAACGCTATTTTCAAACCTCGCTGGTATTGTAGCACAGATTTTTTCGGATGACAAGCGGTGGAAAGTGGTTTATGTTCACGATGATGTTCCCGGGCATAGTAACATTTTTCTTTCCAACGGGAAATGTTTATGGTAGAATGTAAGCGATGGAAAAACTTGGACCTACAGCAAAGATAGGAATCGGAAGGGAGGGCTCCGCAATGTCTACCGCGCCAGTATCCGTTCCAAAGATATGGAACCGGTTAAATACGGAAAATCAGCAGCATGCGCTTACCTATATGGAATTTCTTTATGATCAGCAGGAAGAAAACAAAAAGAAGCCGAAGAAGCTGCCGTTTGGCTGTTTGAAAGGCAAATTGACCATGACGGAGGATTTTGACGACCCCCTGTCGGAATTCGAGGAGTATCGATAAAGGAAACCGGTGGGCGGAAAGACATAAGTTATAAAAAAGCCCTCGCAATGTTAGCATGAAAAGACCTGGCAGTCGAGTCAACTAACATAGGAGGGGGTCGTCATGAAGAATGACTACGAAAGTCTAACACACATAAAATGGCGGTGTCAATATCTGGTCGTGATCACGCAGGCCAACTGCTTCCGAGTTTTTGAAAAGAAAGAACCAGCGGGCTGGTAAGTATCCTAAAACCTTCACATCGCAATACGGCTAAGATCATGTCTGCAAGCGTTTTTATGATCCTGTGATCGAATAGAATATCATTCAATGGCGGGTCTATTTCCTTTCAAGAAATTCTTCCGGGGTAAACAGGGGAATGTCAAAAGAAAGGAAATCTTTTTTGTTCCGGGTCACGATGCCTTCACAGCGGTTGGATTTGGCGCAGGTGGCGAGCAGACAGTCTTCAAAATCCCGCGCTTTCATTTGCAAGGCATTGAGTACGTCCTCGTTGGTGACAGTCAGCACCCGAACCGTATTCAGCAGGGCGTCGATCAGCCGGTAGGTTTCATCAATGCTGCCAAGGGCCTTTCGCGTCAGGTAGAAAATATCGGTGACGGCGGATGCAGATACATAGCCCTGCACTTCTCTGTTCTCACACTGACGGAGCACGGCGCTGGAGGTTTCAAAAAAATGCTCTCTTTTGAGCAGTACATCCAGAATGACGTTGGTGTCAATCATCCAGTTCATAACGGCGAAGCCTTTCTTCCCGCAGGGTGGAACGATCCATGTCCTGAGGAACTTTCCCTTCCAGTGCGCCGGAAAGAATATCCACGGAGGATACGTTGGGGTTGATCACCTTGGCGACCGTTTTCCCGTTCCGCGTAATCCAGATGTTTTCCGTGGCGACCAGGTCCAGGTATTTTCCGAGATTGGTCTTGAATTCGGTTGCGGTAACTTCCATGGGATTGCACCTCCTTGATAATGATATTTTAATCGATTTTCGTGAAAAATGCAAATAAAATCGATCGATTTTGATTGAAGATGGTCAATGATTGATTAACGTTCAAATACCTTGTGGTATGATAGACATAGTGGCTAATGTTGTCCTGATTATACGGTATAAAAATCGATTGAATTCATGGCTTCGTTTTGGTATACTTTAGACGGTAGTTAATGACGATAGTTTTGTGTACGGATATAGGGGACGGAGAATCGGGAAAGGGATGTTCCTATGAAAAAAAGCTTGTCAATATTACTGGTCATCGTTTTTTTATTGCCGCTTGTATGCATAGCGGAGGCGGAGCCGTTCTCCAATAATCCGGATATGATTGAGAAAGCGGCGTTGTCTGTATTGAAGCTGTCGACTTTTGATATATTTGGCGATCCTGTTGCAACCGGAAGTGGCTTTGTGATGTTTGATAATAGGACACTGATCACGAATTATCATGTGATGGAAGATGCGTATACAATGACAGCGGAAAGCGATGAAGGATATCAGTATTATATCACTGGAATCAAAACAGCAGACAAGAAAAAGGATATTGCCATTATGCAGTTCTCAGCACCTACAGTAATGACACCACTAACCTATTCATTGGATGGAATTAAGCGGGGAGAGCGAGTGACTGCAATCGGCAGTCCGGTGGGACTGAAAAACAGTGTATCCATGGGTAATATCAGCTATGTTTTCAAAGAAGCGGATGTGAACTGGATTCAGACGACTGCACCCATTTCCCATGGGAGCAGCGGCGGTGCGTTATTCAATGAAGAAGGAGAAGTCATTGGTGTTACCAGTGCTACCCGGTCTGATGGGCAGAATATCAACTTTGCTGTCAATATTGTAGAAGCTGTAGATTTATATCAAAATTGGGATCATACGGTAATAAAGCTTGGTCAACAGCCGGGATTTCCAGATATGCTCTGTGATCAAGGAGATAAGTATTATTGGAGTGATACAAATGAAGAACATTATGATTTGGCTGCAAAGTACTATGAAAAAGCGGCTGAATTAGGACAGATTCAAGCTATTTATATGTTGGGTAGGTGTTATTTTAAAGGAAGCGGAGTTCAACAAAACGAAAAGAAAGCAATAGAGTTTTTATCAAGAGCAAGTTATTTGGGAAACTCTGATGCTATGGAATTATTAGGTGATAGTTATCTTAATGGTAACGTGATTGAGAAAGATGAGAATAAAGGTTTAGAGCTTCTTTATCAAGCAGCAGAATTTGGAAACACAAAAGCTATGAACGATTTAGCAATATATTATAACAATACGAAGAAAGAATATGATAAAAAAATCAAATGGGCTCAGGAATCAGCGAATTATGGTGATGGTGATGGTATGTATATTTTAGGACATTCATATGACTATGGATTAGGAGTTGAAGCTGATAAAAGAAAGGCTTTTGAATGGTATTTGAAAGCTGCAGAAGCAGGTAGTGGTGAAGGAATGTGTCAAATTGGTTATTTTTTTCGAGATGGTGTAGGAACGGATGCAAGTACAGAAAAAATGATATATTGGTTTGAAAAATCAGCAGAAACAAATAATGAACGAGGGTTAGTTGCTTTAGCTGATTGTTATTATAGAGGAATAGGAGTAAAGCAAAATAAGAAAAGAGCGTTTGATCTGGTATTAAAAGCTACAGATTTGGATTATTCTTTAGCAATGATACTTGTTGGATTAGTTTTTGAGAATGGTGATGTAAATTATAATCTTGCGGAAGAATGGTATCAGAAAGCGATTGATGCTGGAGATGAAGATGCTCAGCAATATCTGAAAAATTTGCACTCAGGTATACGAAATACTTGGTAAATCCCTGTATTGATATATCGGATACAAATCTTTGATGGCATACTAAGAAAAAAGCTTTATAAGGTTTCACGTATCATATAAAACAAGCCGGCGGAGCAAAACGACTCTGTCGGCCTGTTTTTTCTATTGTAACTCTTTGCTAAGTTTTTAGGCGTTTAAAGTAGCGGGATGCCCTGCGGAGGGGGTGATCAGGGGGAACCTTCCCCATGATGGTAATCCGCAGCGGCGGCATGTACGCCGCGAGGAGTATTTTTGCGCAGCAGAATGCTACTTGGGAAAACGAAGCCCTCTCCACTTCTGCGGAGCAAAAATACATACCTTGCGCCTTTGCCGCCCGGGAGCGTCGTAGACGCGAGAGGCAAAGGCGAGGGGGTCCTCGCTAGGGGGACGTGTCCCCCTAGCGGTTATTTCGCGTTTTTGACCTGTCCCCAGAAGTTGTTGTACAGGGTCAGCTTGTCGTCCGGGATGTCGTGGAAGAATTCGCAGCGCTGGATGACGTCCGGGTCGGGGTTGATGGTCTTGTTCTCGGTGTAGTCCTCGCCCATCAGCTCGATGGCGTCGGCGTTGGGTGAAGAGTACCAGATGTATTCGCAGTTCTTCTGCGCGATCTCGGGGCGGCAGAGGAAGTCGATCAGCTTTTCAGCGTTTTCCTTGTTCTTGGCGGTGGCGGGGATGACCATCGGGTCAATCCAGACGTTGCTGCCCTCCATGGGCACGGCGTAATCGAGGTCCTCGTTCTTTTCCATGGCGTAGAGGGCGTCGCCGGAGTAGATCAGGGCCAGGGCGGCTTCGCCGGCCACCATCTTGTCCTTGGTCTCGTCCACGTAGTAGGCCTTGACGATGGGCTTCTGGGCGATCAGCTTGTCGGTGGCGGCCTTGAGCTCGATCAGGTCGCGGGAGTTCATGGAGTAGCCCAGGTACTTGAGGGCCACGCCCAGGGTGTCGCGCATGGAGTCCATCATGAAGATGCTGTCAGCGTACTTTTCGTCCCACAGGATGCCCCAGGATTCGACGGGCTCGTCCACCAGCTTAGTGTTGTACAGGATGCCCACGGTGCCCCACATGAAGGGGACGGAGTATTTGTTCTCCGGGTCGTAGTCGGGGTTTTTGAGGCTGTCCTGGATGTGGACGAAGTTGGGCACGTTGTCAAAGTTGATTTCCGCCAGCATGTTCTTGGAAATCATCCGCTCCACGCAGTAGTCGGAGGGGAAGACCAGGTCGTACGCGCCGGGGCTGACCTCGACCTGCAGCATCATGTCCTCGTTGGTGGTGAAGTACATTTTGTTGACGTGGATGCCGGTCTCCTGTTCGAAGATCTCGAAGACCTCTTCATCCATGTAATCATACCAGTTGTACACGTTGACCACTTCCTGGGCGGCGTGGGCGGGGATCAGGGCCAGGCAGAGCGCCATCATCAGAGCCAGGGAAACCATCTTTTTCATGCTTGTGTCCTCCGTTTTAGTGTTGATATGGGGATGCTTTCACCTTAGAAAGCGGGGGATCAGGATTTTTCCTCGTCGGTCCTCTTGTTGACCAGCAGCAGCAGGACCAGCAGGACCACGAACATCAGCGCGGACAGGGCGTTCATCGTAGGCTTGATGCCCTTTCGGGCCTGGGAGTAGATCAGGGTGGAGAGGTTCTGGACCAGGGGCGATGTGGTAAAGTAGCTGATCGTGAAATCGTCCAGCGACAGGGTGAAGGCCAGCATCGCGCCGGTGATCACGCCGGGCATGACCTCCGGCAGGATCACGTGGAGCAGGGCGTACATCGGGGTGGCCCCCAGGTCCAGGGCGGCCTCGTAGGTGTTCTTGTTCATCTGCTTGAGCTTGGGCATCACCGACAGGATCACGTAAGGGGTGTCGAAGGTGATGTGGGCCAGCAGCATCGTCACGTACCCGCGCTCCACCCGGGTGAAGATGAACAGCAGCATCAGACTGATACCGGTCACGATGTCCGGCATGGTCATGGGAATGTTGTTCAGCGTCAGCATCAGGGACTGGGGACGCTTGCGCATCGCGTGGATGCCGATGGCGGCCAGGGTGCCCAGGATGGTGGAAAACAGGGCCGCCAGTACGGCGATGCTCAGGGTGATCCACAGGGAGTGCATGATGTTGGGGTCGTTGAAGAGCTTGCCGTACCAGACGAAGGAAAAGCCCTCCCACTTGGCGCGGCTCTCCCCGGCGTTAAAGGACTGGATGATCAGCACCAGGATGGGGATGTAGAGGAAAGCGAGGATCAGCCCCAGATAAATGCGTTTGAGCGCTTTCATTTAGACGATTCCGCCTCCTTCCCCTTTGGGGTCCGCCTTGCGCAGCAGGCCCAGCGACGCCAGAATCAGGATCATCATCAGCAAGCTCAGGGCGGAGCCCACGTTCCACTCCGTCACGCTGGTGGAGAGGAACTTCGCTTCGATCAGGTCGCCGAAGAGCTGCACCTTGCCGCCGCCCAGCAGGCGGGAAATGTAGAAGGTGGTGACCGCCGGCATAAAGACCATGGTGATGCCGCTGACGATGCCCGGGACGGACAGGGGCAGGGTGACCTTGTAGAAGGTGTGCCACTTGTCGCAGCCCAGGTCCATGGCGGCCTCGGAGAGCTTGTAGTCCATCTTGTTGAGCACGTTGTAGATGGGGAAGACCATGAAGGGCAGGAAGTTGTAGATCATGCCTACCTGGACGGCGGCGGTGTTGTTGAGCAGCTTCTGCCGCCCGATGCCCACCCATTCCAGGATCGTGTTGATCAGGCCGTTGTCTTCCAGCAGGCTCATCATGGCGATGGTGCGCAACAGGAAGTTCATCCACATCGGGACGATGAAGAGGATGACCAGGGTGGGGCCGAGCTTAAAATCCCGGTCCGCCATGATATGGGCGGCGGGGTAGCCCAGCAGCAGGCAGATGACCGTGCACAGGAAGGCCATCCAGAGGGAAAAGACCAGGGTGTCGATGTTGATGGAGTTCCGGGCCAGGCCTAAGTCGTTCAGCGTCAGGCCCATGCTCAGGTAGGTGTCCAGCTCGGCCGGGTCGATGGCCTTGCGGGCGTTGTAGTTGCTGTCCCAGAAGTTCTTGAAGTTATCCAGGGTAAAGTTCCCGGCCGGGTCGGTAAAGGAAAAGTAGCACACCAGCAGGCAGGGAAGGACCGTGAACACGATCAGCCACAGCACGTAGGGCGATGCAAAGAACGGCCGCTTGAACCCGCGGTTTTTGTGGATGTAGGCCACCAGCAGGGCGATAAAGACGATGAAGCCGACGCCCATGACCCAGTAGCCCCAGGAGGGCACCTGAAAATCGGTCACTTTTTCTCTCCCTCCTCCATCTTGTGCATGATGTGGATGTTGAAGGGCACGACCGACAGGCCGACCCGGCTGCCTTCCGGCTCCATGGCGGTGGAATGGACCTTCCACAGGATGCCGCCGGCCTCGATCATCATCTCGTAGTGGACGCCCTTAAACAGCACGGAGCGGACCACGCCGGTCAGGTGGCCGACGTCCTCGCCCACCAGCACGATGTCCTCGGGGCGGATAACCACGTCCACCGGGGTGTTTTCGCCGAAGCCCTCGTCCACGCAGGCAAACTTCGTCCCGCAGAACTCCACCAGCTCGTCGCGGATCATCGTGCCGGGGATGATGTTGCTCTCTCCGATGAAGTTGGCGACGAAGGCGTTCTTCGGCTCGTCGTAAATGCCCTTGGGTGTACCGATCTGCAGGATCCGCCCGCCCTGCATGACGACGATGGTGTCGGACATGGTGAGGGCCTCCTCCTGGTCGTGGGTGACGTAGAGGAAGGTGATGCCAAGACGCTGCTGCATGGACTTAAGCTCCAGCTGCATCTCCTTGCGCAGCTTGAGGTCCAGTGCCCCAAGGGGCTCGTCCAGCAGAAGGACCTCGGGCTCGTTGACCAGGGAGCGGGCGATGGCGATGCGCTGCTGCTGGCCGCCCGAGAGGGACTCCACGCTGCGCTTGCCGTAGCCGGACATGTTGACCAGGTCCAGCATCCGGTCGACCTTCTGGCGGATCTCGTCCCTGGGCGTCTTTTTCAGCTTCAGGCCGAAGGCGATGTTGTCCGCCACGTTCAGGTGGGGGAAGAGGGCGTACTTCTGGAACACCGTGTTGACGCGGCGCTTGTAAGGCGGAACGCCGGTGATGTCCTGCCCGTCGAAAATAACGCTCCCCTCGTCCGGGTTTTCAAACCCGCCGATGATGCGCAGCGTCGTTGTTTTCCCGCAGCCGGAGGGGCCCAGCAGGGTCACGAACTCCTTCTTGCGGATGTACAGGTTGATGTGGTCCAGCACCGTCACCCCGTCATAGGCCTTGGTGATGCCCTTGAGGGTGATCAGACGGGGCTGCTCTTCCATGCTGGTAAACTCGAGGCGGGGAACATTGATTTCGGGCATAGGAGGACCTCCGCTGTTGTTGGGGGGAATAGGGATTAGGGACTGGGGGATTGGGGAATAGGGATTAGGTAGGAGGTAGGAGGTAGTAGGTAGGAGGTATATGGTGAGTGAAGAGGAGAAATGCGTGGCGGAATTTACGCATTAGGCATTACGCATTAGGCATTACGCATTCGCCATTGCGCATGCCACTAAAAACCTCCTCCCTCCTCCCTCCTACCTCCTACCTTAAAATGAGGGTGGTGTTGAGATCCACAGGACGCGGGCCTGGGTTTTGGCGCGGTTCTGGAGGTAGTGGGGCTGGCCGGGGTGGATGCTGAAGCTGGCGCCGGGCTTTAGGCGATGCGTCTGCCCGCCCAGCACCAACTGGGGGGAGCCCTGCAGCACGTAGCCGAATTCTTCGCCCTCGTGGGGGGCCATCTCCTCGGTGCGCCCGCCGGGGGACAGGGTGATCAGGATCGGCTCCATCCGGTTTTTCTGGGCGACGGGCACCAGCCAGACCACCTTGACCCCGCGCTCCTCGTCCACCTTTTCAAACATGTCGTTCTCGGTGAAGATGAACTGCTCCTGGGAGGGGCCGGAAAAAAACTCCTCCAGGGTGGTGCCCAGGGCTTCCAGCATATCCGTCAGGGTGGCGATCGAAGGGGAGGCGAGGTTCCGCTCCACCTGGGAGATGAAGCCCTTGCTCAGCTCACACCGGTCCGCCATTTCCTCCTGGGTGAGGTTGCGCTGGATCCTCAGCTGTTTGAGTTTCCTGCCGATGTCCTGGGTTCCCATGTGCGATGCCCCCTTCCTGTCAGGCCGCCGCTGTTCAGCCGGTCTGGGGTCAGTAGTGTTAAACTTTTTGTTCAGCCGCTCGGTTTAGCTTTCCTAAACTTTTTGAGCAGGAACATTAAACCACAGAATGATTCGCTTGTCAATGCCCTGCGGGCATTTTTTTGAAACCGCAATGGGAATCACCATTTTCAGGAAAAACCGGACGTTCTGGGAAAAAGTTGACCAGATCGGCAGGATATGATATAATAAAAGAAAACAAAAGAAGGCTGAAAGAGGACGGAGGATGAACAGCATGAAACGGATGACCTGTTTTTTGATTGTCTTTGCGCTGACGCTTTGTTTTTCCTTCCTGTGCCTGGGAGAAGAAACGGTATCCTGGTTTGACGGGCAGGGGGAGACGTATAACAGCCTGGGGGAGCATTTTCTCTTTCAGGCACAGGGAGATCACGCTGTTTTAACCGGCTACTGGATGGAACAGGAGCGGGAGCAGCCTGGGACGGTGAATGTAACGGCCATGGTTGGCGGTCTGCCCCTCACAGCGGTCGGCTGGTGCGCCTTTGACAACTGGGATCCGCTGGACCTGCCCGACGGGCAGTGGCAGCCGTACGACGGGGATAAGGTGGAGAAAATCGTGATCCCGGAAGGTGTGACGGCGCTGGAGGACGGTGCCTTCTGCGAGGCGCACGGCGTAAAGTCCGTCAGCCTGCCATCGACCCTGACGGACATTGCGGTCGGCATGACCTTTGAACATCTGGACGCGGAAATTGAATTCCCAAATGGAAACCAGGTGTTCCGGGCGGAAAACGGCTTCCTCATCGACAGCCGGACGGAGGGTCTGCTCTACTGTGCCCCTTCGGCGCGGGAGCTGCCGCTGCCCCGCGTCCGCAGGATCGAGGCCAACGCCCTGGAAAACTATTCCGACTGGCAGGAGACGCTCGAATTCCCGGACAGTGTGGAGTATATCGGCGGATACAACGCCTATGACTGCGTCGGCCTGAAGGCGATCATCGTGCCGGGCAGCGTGAAGGAAATCGCCGACTACGGTCTGTTCTGCAACACCACAGAGCGGATCGTTCTGAACGAAGGGCTGGAAAAGATCGGCGCGCGCGCCTTTGCTGCGACAGAGGCGGAGACGATCGTCATCCCGTCCACGGTGACATGGGTCGGGTATGACGAGTCGCTGGACGAGGAATATCTGGACGGGGAACCGCTCCCGATGATCTTTCTGAACCCGGACTGCGTACTGGAAACGGCGGAAGAATATGAGAGCCGTCATTTGCGGGAAGAGACCGAAAACGACGCTGTCGTTCAGTCAGACGGGACGGGCCTGCGGCTGGCGGAGCTGATCGACGACGGCTCGGGACGGCTGTTTGTCCGTGTGACGATGAAGGAATCCGGGCAGTTGTTTCTGTCCTGTGGGTATCCGGCCGGAACCATCTTGGACACCGCTCACGGTGGGGACAGCATCCTGCTGAAGATAGAGGACGGCGAAGCGGCAGGCCTTTCTCTCACGTTTGACTTTGACGGGAAAACCTGGCATCTGACCGGCACGGCGAAAGAGGGGGACTGGAGGGCGGACGTTTCCGGCGGCCAGTACGTTTTCAATGACTTCGCCTCGCCGGAGCCGGCCCGGGAATGGACGGCGGAAGGGGACGGCTTGCTGACGGAGGTATTTTTCCGACAGATCATGAAACTAGGAGAAGAGTATGACCGGCAGAAGGCCAACAGGCCGGAGCTGACCATGATCCCGGGAGAATAAGGAAGACGCTGCCGCCGGCGTCGGGCAATTGAAAAGCGTCCGGATTAGTCAGTCCGGACGCTTTTCAGAATAGATCAGATTTCAGTTCATCGGTGAATACCGGTACAGCAGGACGCTGAGCCTTCCTTCTTCGTCGAAGGTGATCTCGGTGTTGTCCGGGGTCAGGAGGATGGCGTCGTCCATCAGGCGGTCCATCAGGGCTTCCATCGGGCTGGTCAGGGGGAGCTCGGCGTCCGGGTCTCCCCAGTCCAGGAAGACGGCGTCCGGGCTGACCAGGCACTCGACGGCGACGCTGTCGCGCCAGTAGGGAACGTCCGTCTCGGTAAAGGCGGTATATACCCCGCTGTCCTGCAGGCGGAATACCAGGGTGTCCGTGTACTCCAGCCCGCTGTTGACCACGACCTGCCCCTCTTCCGTACTGACGGTGTAGACCTCATAGGGGAAGCCGCCGACGGTCACGGTGTCGCCGTTCTGCAGGGTGTCGATCTGCTCGGCGGAGAAGGTTTCCGCCTCGCACAGGGTGAAGGTCAGGCTCATGTCCGCCGCGTCGCCGGACCAGGTATAGCCGACCAGTCGGGCTGGAAAGGTCCTGCCGGCGACCATCTGCCGGACCAGGCCGGAGGGGCCGGGCCGGACGGTCTGGGCGAAGGACGGGAGGGCCAAGGCGGTCAGCGCGGCGCACAGCAGCAGGGCGGCCGCCCGTTTTTTCCAGGAGTTCTTCATGACGTATCTCCTCATGCGGTGGGGGCTTTGGCCGCCACCCGCTTCTTGGACGGAACGATCGCCTTCTGGGGGCAGATCAGCACGCACAGATGGCAGCCCACACACTTGCCGCCGTCCAGCTTGGGACGACGGTTGCGGTCCAGACGGATGGCCTGGTGGCCGCCGTCCGCGCAGGAAATCTCGCAGCGGCCGCAGCCGATGCAGCGGTCCCGCACGAACTGGGGATAGAGGATGGTGTCCCGCTCCAGCGAGTCGGTGGTGCTGCTCAGGGAATCCAGGCCCAGGCCCACGGCCTGCCGGACGCTGTCAAAGCCCTTTTCGGCCAGATAGAGGTTGAGGCCCGTCTTCAGGTCGTCGATGATGCGGTAGCCGTACTGCATGATCGCCGTGGTAACCTGGATGGAGCCGCCGCCCAGGAGGATGAATTCCAGGGCGTCCTGCCAGGTTTCCACCCCGCCCATGGCGGACAGGTGGAGGCCCTTGAGGTTCGGGTTCTGGGCCAGCTCGGCGACAAAGCGCAGGGCGATGGGCTTGACGGCGTTGCCGCTGTAACCGCCGAAGGCGCTCTGCCCGTGCACGGCGGGGGCCGATACATAGGTGTGGGGGTTGACGCCCACCACGGATTTGATGGTGTTGATGGCGGCCAGGCCGTCCGCGCCGCCGCGCCGGGCGGCTTCCGCGGCCGGGCTCATCCGGTCCACGTTGGGGGTCAGCTTGGCCAGCACGGGGATGGTGCAGCCGCGCTTGGCGGCGGCGGTGAACCGCTCCACCAGCTCCGGCACCTGGCCGATGTCCGAGCCCAGGCCGCCCTCGGCCATGTTGGGGCAGGAGAAATTGAGCTCCACCGCGTCCGCCCCGGCCTCCTGGCACATGCGGGCCAGCTCCGTCCATTCTTCCTCGTTCTGGCCCATGATGGAGGCCAGGATGAACTTATGGGGATAGTTGGCCTTGAGCTTGCGGAAGATGGCCATGTTTTCGGCCGTGGAGTGGTCGGACAGCTGCTCGATGTTCTTGAACCCGGCGATGCTGCCGTTGTCCCCCAGGACGGCGGAAAAACGGGGCGAAGCTTCGTGAATGTCCAGGTTGCAGATGGTCTTGAAGCACGCGCCGGCCCACCCGGCCTCAAAGGCCCGGGCGCACATGTCGTAGGTGCTGGCCACCACGGAGGAGGACAGCAGGAAGGGGTTTTCCAGCGGGATGCCGCACAGGTCGCAGGCCAGGCGGCTTTCGTCCTGGGGCACAGAGGTCTCGCACTCCGGCAGCACCTGGTAGTACAGCCGGTTCATCAGGTCCCGGATGGGGACCTCGCCCGCCCGCACGCAGGCCCGCTCGCAGGGGGCGCCGCAGGTCAGGCAGGGGTTTTCCTTGGGCAGGCGCTGGGCGGCGGCCTGTTCGGCGCGGAACCAAAGGCTGCGCAGCAGGCCGGAGGGATCCAGCTTCGGGCACGCGCTGTCACAGGGGGCGTCGGAACAAAGAGCGCAGCGGATCATATCTGCCCGGCTGATTCGTGGTTCAAGAGGTATCATCCAGTCGTCCTCCCTTTTCATCTTGTATCTTATACACTATTTTATTATAAGCGGAGATGGAAGCAATGGCAAGTAAATTCTTTTGAAGCATGTGGAAGGAGTTCGTCCGGCTTTATTTGCCGTTTGCCCCCGGATTTCTGCCGAATGCCGTTTTTTTATGACAAAGGCAGCTGCTTTGATGTATGATGCAGGTGTCGGAGGTGAGAGGGTTTGATTTTCAGGCTTTTCATTGACAGGGACAAACCGGAGGAGGTCACGGCGACCGTGCATCAGCGGACGCCCCTGATCGACGAGATCGAGCGGCTGGTGGTGCAGAGCGGGCTGTCGGATCAGATTCCGGGGTATGTGGAGGACGAGATCCGGATGCTGCGGGTGGAGGAAATCGAGTGCTTCGTGGTGGAGGGGGAAAAGACCTACGCCATGTACAGCGACCGGAAGCGGTATCAGGTGCGCAGAAGGCTGTATGAGCTGGAGAAGGACCTTCCCGCGGGGTTTGAGCGCATCAGCAAATCCGCCCTGGCGAACTGGAAGGCTGTCGCCCGTTTCAAGGTGCAGCTTTCCGGCGCGGTGGACGCGGTGTTCAAAAGCGGCTACGTGGAATGTATTTCCCGCAGATGCTTTGCGGAGCTCAAAAGGAGGTATGGGCTATGAAGAAGTTTCTCAAACAGTTCTGCCTAAGGGGGATGATGTACGCCTGGGGCGGGCCGGTCATTTCGGCCGTCGTGTGGCTGTGCCTGGAGGCCGCGGGCGTCGAATCGGTGCTGCCGGTGAGGCGGGTCGTGGTCGCCATCCTGTCTACCACGTTCATGGCGTTTATCGCCTCCGGGATCTCGGTGGTATACCAGATGGAGAACCTCCCCAAGCCCGTGGCCGCTCTGATTCAGGCCGCGGTTCTGTACGTGAATTACCTGGGGATTTATCTGCTCAACGGCTGGGTGCCCGCCGGAGAAATCGGCAGGTTCACGATCATCTTTGTGATCATCTTCGCGGTGATCTGGTTCCTTACCTATCTCCCCATCAGGATCAAGGTGAACAAAATGAACCGGATGCTGGACCAAAAATAAAACAGGGCGCAGAAAGGTGCGGCGCGGCCGCACTTTTTTGCGTTGGAAGGATGGTCAGAAAACGGGAGATAGGATATAGAGGCAGACACCGGGAACCGGGAACAGCCCGGCGGGAACAGCAGCCGCTTTACACGAAGGGAATGATCCGATGAAACGCTCCGGCGGAAGCCTGAACGCCAACCAGCTCAAGGCCATTGCCATTCTGGCCATGACGGCCGACCACCTGGCCGACTTGCTTTTCCCCGGGGGGACAGCGCCCTGGGCGTCTTACGCAGGCCCTTCCGGGGCTGGCAGCTCTCTCTGGTATTTTTTTTACCCAAAAAAGCAAATGCGCCGCAGCACATCGCCGCGGCGCACAGGGTATTCATTACGCATTACGAATTACGAATTACGCATTTAAAACTTATGCCTTGATCAGCCTCACCTTATAAATGGCGTCCAGCTCCTCCATGCGGGCAAGCAGGGCTTTGTCCGGCACGCCGGCCAGGTCGAGCACGGTGTAGGCGTACTCGCCGCGGGACTGGTTGACCATGTTCTCGATGTTGATGTTGGCGGAGGCCACCAGGCCCGTCACCGTACCGATGACGTTGGGCACGTTCTTGTGCAGGACCGTCAGCCGGGGCATGGTCACGGGGGTCAGGGTGCAGTTGGGGTAGTTGACGGAGTTGCGGATGGTGCCCACGTTCAGGTAATCGCTCAGCTGGCCGGCGATCAGGCGGACGCAGTTGTCCTCGCTCTCCGGGGTGGAAGCGCCCAGGTGGGGGGTAAAGACGGTGTTCTTGACGCCCATCAGGGCCGGCACCGGGAAGTCGGAGACGTAAGCGCGCAGAGCGCCGGACTCCAGGGCTTCCTTGACGGCCTGGGTGTCCACCAGGGCGTCGCGGGCGTAGTTGATGAGGGCCGCGCCCTGCTTCATCTGGGCCAGGGCGGATTCGTCCATCATGGAACGGGTGCCCTCGGTCAGCGGCACGTGCAGGGAGATGTAGTCGGACTGGCGGAGCACTTCGCTCAGGTCCGTGCTGTGCTGAACCGCGCGGGACAGGGACCAGGCGTGCTCCACGGAGATGTAGGGGTCATAGCCCAGCACCTTCATGCCCAGGGCATAGCCGGTGTTGGCCACCATGACGCCGATGGCTCCCAGGCCGATAACGCCCAGGGTCTTGCCGGAAATCTCGGGGCCGACAAACTGCTTCTTGCTCTTTTCCACCAGCTTGGAAAGGTCCGGGTCGGCGGCGTTTTCCTTCGCCCAGGCGATGCCCTCGGACACCCGGCGGGAGGCCATGAGCAGGGCGGCGATCACCAGCTCCTTGACGGCGTTGGCGTTGGCTCCGGGGGAGTTAAAGACCACCACGCCCTTCTGGGCCATCTTGTCCAGGGGGATGTTGTTGACGCCCACGCCGGCGCGGCCGACGCACAGAAGCTGGTCCTCAATGTCCATTTCGTGCATGTCGGCGCTGCGGACGATGATGGCGTCCGGCTTTTCGACTTCCGCGCCGACCAGGTACTTGTCCCCCGCCAGAATGTCGCGGTAGACCGGGGAAATGGGGTTCAGATTGCGGATCTTATACATGGTCATTTGTTCTCCGTTTCAAACTTTTTGAGGAAGTCGCACAGGGCTTTGACGCCTGCTACCGGCATGGCGTTGTAGATGCTGGCGCGCAGGCCGCCCACCAGACGGTGGCCCTTGAGATTCGTCAGGCCCGCCGCCGCCGCTTCCTTGACGAACTGGGCGTCCAGGTCGGGGTTCGGGGTGGTGAAGGTCACGTTCATCAGGGAACGGTCGGCCTTCTGCGCGGTGGGATGATAGAAGGAAGAAGCATCCAGCGTGTCATAAAGGAGCTTCGCCTTTTCCAGGTTCCGCTCATAGATGCCGGCGACGCCGCCCTGCTTTTTGAGCCACTTCATGCACAGGCCCATGATGTACACAGAGTACGTGGGCGGGGTGTTGAGCATGGAGCCCTTTTCGTCCATCAGCGTCCAGTTGAGTACCTTGGGGCACAGGGGGCTGGGGGAGCCCAGCAGGTCTTTGCGGACGATGACGACGGTCAGGCCGGCCGGGCCGATGTTCTTCTGTGCGCCGGCGTAGATGACGCCGAAGCGGGAAACATCATAGGGCTGGGACAGGATGTTGGAGGACATATCGGCCACCAGCGGCACGCTGCCGGTTTCGGGCAGGGAGGTATAGCGGGTGCCGAAAATGGTATTGTTGGTGGTGATGTGGAGATAGTCCGCCTTCGGATCCAGCTTGGCGGGATTGATGACGGGAATGTGGGTATAATTATCCTCCCGGGAGGAGGCGACGCAGCGGACCGTGCCGTAGGCTTCGGCCTGCTTGAGGGCCCCGTGGGCGAAGTTGCCGGAATCCACGTAGTCCGCGCTGGTTTTGAGCAGGTTCAGCGGAACCGCGGCGAACTGGCCGGTGGCGCCGCCCTGCAGCAGCAGGATGGTATAGTTGTCCGGCACGCCCATCAGCTCGCGGATCAGGGCGGCGGCCTCGTCAAACACGGCCTGGTAGCCCTTTGAACGGTGGCTCATTTCCATCACGGACATACCGGTGCCGCCGAAATCCAGCATTTCACCGGCCGCCTGGGCCAGCACTTCCTCCGGCAGCATGGCCGGACCGGGAGCGAAATTGTATACTCTGCTCATGTCAGTTCCTCCTCTGATGATCGGGCAAAATGCACAGTTTCTATCATACCCTGCCGGAGGGATTTGTCAACGGGGTCACGGCCCTCCGGCTGCTTTTTTTGTGTATTTCGGTATCCAGATATACAGGAAAGCGGTCAGCTCCTGATCTCGGCGTCAAACTGCTCCTTGCAGACCTTGAGCACCTTATTCATCAGGCGCTGGATTTCGTCGTCGGTCAGGGTGTGGTCCTCGGCGCGGAAGGCCAGGGAGAAGGCCACGGACTTGTTGCCCAGGCCCACCTGGATGCCGCGGAACACGTCGAACATGGAGATGTTCTCCAGCATCTTGCCGGCGGCCTGCGCCATGGCCTCCATCACCGGGCCCACGGGCTGGGCGTCCTGCATGACCAGGGCCAGGTCGCGGGTGACCAGGGGGAAGCGGGCGATGGGCTTGACGTGGCCCATCGGGGCGGCGCAGGCGAAGAGGGCCTCCATGTCGACCACAGCGGCGTAGGCCCGGCCGGTCAGCTCATAGGTTTCCATGACGTCGGGGTGGATTTCGCCGACCTCCGCCACGGTTTTGTCCCCGCAGACGATGCTGGCGCGGCGGCCGGGGTGGAAGTAGGGAGCATCGTTGTCCCGGATGCTGTAGGAAACGCCGGCCCGGTTCAGCAGGAGCTCCACCACGCCGCGCAGGGAATAAAAGTCTTCCTTTTCGCCGCAGGCGCACAGGCAGAGCTGGCTGCGCTCGGTGGGCAGGTTTTCTGAAGTGCGGTGGGCGTTATCAAATACCTTGCCCAGCTCGTAGAGGCGCACGTCCAAATTTCCGTGGGCCATGTTGGTGGACAGGGTGGTAAGCGCCCCGCAAAGCAGGGTCGTCCTCATGTAGGCGGAATCTTCGCCCAGGGGGTTGCGCAGCGGCAGGGCGTTCAGCCGGTCGTCCCCTTCGCGCAGTTTGAGCAGCTCCAGCTTCTTTTTGTTGATGAAGGAGAAGGTCATCGTCTCATAGAAGCCCAGGCCGGTCAGGATGGTCCGCGCGAAGTCGTTGTGCAGCATCGTTTCGGAACGGCCACCGTTGGCGGCCCCGCGCAGCGGGGTCACGGGGATCAGGTCGTAGCCGGCGTAGCGGAGCACTTCCTCGCACAGGTCGGCCTCGCCCTCCACGTCCTGGCGGAAGAGGGGAGCGGTGGCGGTCAGACTGTCCCCGGACAGGCTCACGTCGAACTGGAGCTTCTTTAAGATCTTCACCATGTCCTCGCCGCTGACCTGCACGCCGGCCCGCTGGTTGATCCGGGCGACGGAGGCGGTGACGGGCTGATGGACGACGGGATTTGGATAGATGTCGACGGTGCCGGGCACGACGTCGCCGGCGTCCAGGAGGTTGACCAGCTGGCAGGCGCGGCTGAGGCCGTCCAGTACGGTGGCCGGGGAAACCCCGCGCTCAAACCGGCCGGAGGACTCGGTCCTAAAGCCCAGGGAGCGGGCGGTCAGGCGGATGCTGGTGCGGTCGAAGGCGGCCGCCTCGAACAGGACCGTGGCGGTCCCTTCGGTGATCTCGCTCTCCTCGCCGCCCATGATGCCGGCCAGGCCGGTGGGGCCCTTTTCATCGCAGATCAGGAGCTCGCCGCCCTTTAAGGTATGGTCCTTGCCGTCCAGGGTGCGCAGGATTTCGCCCGGCTCCGCCCGGCGGACGATGATGTGGCTGCCGCTCACCTTGCTTAAGTCAAAGGCGTGCATCGGGTGGCCGGTTTCCAGCATCACGAAGTTGGTGATGTCCACGATGTTGTTGATGGAGCGCATCCCCGCCGCGTGCAGGGCCTGACGGAGCCAGGCGGGGCTTTCGCCGACGCGGACGTTTTTGATCACCCGGGCGGTGTAGCGGGGGCAAAGCTCGTGGTCCAATACGTCGACCTTAGCAAAATCGCCGATGCTGCCCTCGCCGCAGTCCTGAACGTTGATTTCGGGGAGCTTCAGCTCTGTGCCCATGGCGGCGGCGGTTTCCCGGGCCACGCCCCAGACGCACAGGGTGTCGGGCCGGTTGGCCAGGATCTCAAAGTCGATCACGTGATCGTTGAGGCCGAAGATCTCGCGCACGTCCGTGCCCAGGGGATGATCCTCCCTAAATACCAGAATGCCCTCGTCGCCGACGCTCGGGTAGAGCTCCACCGGCACGCCCATTTCGGGGCCGGAGCAGATCATGCCATAGCTTTCCACCCCGCGCAGCTTGCCCTTTTTGATCGTGCCGTCCGGCAGGACCGCCCCGATCATGGCGACGGGCACCAGCTGGCCGGCGGCCACGTTGGGCGCGCCGCAGACGATCTGCAGGGGCTCAGGCTGGCCGACGTCCACGGTGCAGACGTGCAGGTGGTCGGAATTGGGGTGGGGTTCGCAGGTCAGCACCTTGCCGACCACGACGTTCTGCAGCTTTTCGCCCAGGTCCTCGATGCCCTCGACGCCGGTGCCGGTCATGATCATCCGGCTTTCATACTCGGCGGGGGTAACAGGAATATCCGCGTATTGTTTGAGCAGGTTCATGGATACTTTCATAGCGATTGTCCTCCCGTGTCAGCGGAACTGGCGGAGGAAGCGCATGTCTCCCTCGTAGAGCAGCCGCATGTCCCTGATGCCGTAGCGCAGCATGGTGATCCGCTCCAGGCCGATGCCGAAAGCGAAGCCGGAATACTTCTTGGAATCGATACCGCACATGTCCAGCACCTTGGGGTTGACCATGCCGCAGCCCAGCACCTCGATCCAGCCGGTGTTCTTGCACATCCGGCAGCCCTTGCCGCGGCAGGAGACGCAGGTCAGGTCTACCTCGGCGGAGGGCTCGGTGAAGGGGAAGAAGGAGGGGCGGAAGCGCACGTCGATGTCGCTTCCGTATAGGCGGTTGGCGAAGGCGGCCAGGGTGGCCTTGAGGTCGCCCATGGAGATGTTCTCGTCGATCACCAGGCCCTCGATCTGATGGAAGACCGGGCTGTGGGTGGCGTCCACCTCGTCGGCGCGGTAGACCCGGCCGGGGCAGATGATCCGGATGGGCGGCTTGCGCGTCGTCATGATCCGGGCCTGCACGGGGGAGGTGTGGGTGCGCAGCACCACGTTGTCGTCAATGTAGAAGGTGTCCTGCGCATCCCGGGCGGGATGGTTCTTGGGGATGTTGAGCAGCTCAAAGTTAAAGTGGTCCAGCTCCACCTCGGGGCCTTCCACCACCTCGAAGCCCAGGCCGGTGAAGCAGTCCACCACCTCGTTTAAAACCAGAGTGTTGGGGTGCGGGGAGCCGACCTGCGGCAGCGGCCGGGGCTCGGTGATGTCGATCTTCTCCTGGCGCAGCTGCAGCTCCTTGGCCAGCTCCTGCATCTTCTGCTGCTTTTCATCCAGCAGGGCGGTGAAGCGCTCGCGGCGCTCGTTGATCATCTGCCCGAACTTCGGCCTGTCCTCGGGGCTCAGGCTGCCCATGGACCGAAGCAGCGCCGTCAGCTGGCCCTTTTTGCCCAGCATCTTGACGCGGAGCGCTTCCAGGGCGGACAGGTTTTCCGTCTGCTGAAGCTCCTGTTCCAGCGATTCGTCCAGAAGCTTCAAATCTTCCAACATACCCATTTGGCTCGTTTCCTCCCATTTTTTCAATTCAAAACGCCCTGTGCGCCTGACGGCGCACGGGGCGTGCATGGACGCGGTACCACCCGTGTTCGGTTGGCTTGTCTCCCCCGCCGGGCGCAGGCCCGCGGAAGAAGCAGTTTGACCCTCATTGAAATCCCCAGTAACGCGGGGAAAACGGCAGCGGCTATCTGGCCTCAAAGGCCCTTGACCGCTGCGGCTTGGAGGCGAATGCTCTGCCTTTGCCGCAGGCGGCTTTCAGCCCGTGACCGCCCTCTCTGACCCCGGCAAATGTGCGGCAGAGGTTGTTCCTCCTCAGCGCCGTATGGAAGGCATTTTAGCACGGAAAAGAAGGAAAGTCAACCATGACGCACGCATGGATGCGCGGGCCTTTGACGGGGGAGGCTGCGGCCGGGCAGGTGAAAGAAAGTGAAGTTTTAGTGAAGTTTTCAAAGAAAAACTTCACTACGAAATATGCTGATATATCAGGGCATTTCGTCAATCTGGTGAAGTTAGTGAAGTTTTTTTGGAATTCTTATGGTTTTTTAAAAATTTAGAAACTATTCGGTCCCCTGAGATCGAAAGGAGTTTGCCATTTAACGGTGGGGGGTGATCAGGGGGATTCCTCCCCCTGATTGTAATCCGCAGTACCGGCTTTGCCGGTGCGAGGAGCATTTTTGCGGAGCAGAATATGCCTTGGGAAGAGAAGACACCTTCACTTCTGCGGGAGCAAAAATGCGTACCTTGCGGATTT
>OCVV012866330.1_pt1 | contig 74127 bp, 63 predicted proteins | sample 1539721 | NCBI WGS metagenome assembly OCVV01 (sample SAMN02144230, study PRJEB22623) | gut metagenome | biome: sheep rumen | host: Ovis aries | place: New Zealand
AAAATACATCTTCTCGCCGCATGGTAAATTAGAATTATTCGCTTTATTCGTTGTTGAAAATGAAGCGTTTGGAACTTCCGAAACTTAAATCGTATAATATAAAAACTTATACTTATAATGTCTTTTATATGTGTTTCTCTGCCCCCCGAACGCCCCCTCCGAAAAACACCTCTTGTCCACTTTCCTACTTGCTTACCTTTCTCCTTTCCCCTTTATGATTCACCCCCTCCTTCCACACCCGTAATTGCGGCAACGGCACTGCCGTAATTACGGCAGTGGGGGAGGGGTAATTGCGGCAGTGGCGGTGGGGGTGAGGAGGAGATGGGGGAGTGAAAAGGGGGTTAGAGATACGAGAGCACGTAGCGGGGGGATTGGAAGAAGAGGCCGGTGGAGGCATCGGAGAGTTTTTCGTAGATGGGGGAGGTGTAAACCTTGCCGATGGCTTCCTCCAAGGAGCATCCGCGCTCTTCGGTCAGTATCTGGATCATGCGCGCGGTCAGATGCTCTTTCAGATACTTGAATTCTTGGGGCGATACGTTGGGGTGGGTCATATCTTCGTCAGTTTTGCGATGGCACGTTCTGTCCCGAAATAGTATTGGAAGGTGATGCCCTTCATGTATTTCAGGTTCTCCATGAATTGGTCGAGGGTGATGTCGCCTGCCTCGTACTTCCCAATCTGCACTCCGACGCGGTCGTTGGCTATCGGGCCATAGACGATGTCGTAGTCATGGGCTGGGGTGGTGGTCTTGTTGTTGCGGTTGAGGAAGATGAAGTCTGCCCATTCGCGGGTGTAGCCTTCGAAGGTGAGGACTTTCAGTTCGCCTGAACGGAGCACCTGCTCGTCGAAGAGGTAGGTGTTCATCACGGGTTCCCCGCCTTCTGTCAGCGCCTTGAACTCGCCCATTCGCCAGGCTTGCTGACGGTCGGCGGAAAGGTAGAAGCCTTGTCCGAAATCCTTGTTGGGGCGTGATTTCAGCAGGTCGATGCGGCCGATGTTGACGGTGGAGCCGTGGTAGAGTTGCATCATAGATGTCCTCCTTTCCGCTGGCAGTAGGATGCCATGCTCTGCACCATGTCGTCGAGGGGCTGGGTGTGCATCACGTCGTAGTAGTCGTGCATCACCTTGATGGCTCCGTATTGGTTCAGGTAGCGATATGCCTCTGCGTCGGTCATGGAATAATGGCTGGCGAAGGCGGCGATGAGTGCCACGATGTATTCGGATATGTCTCTGACGCTAAACATGGTTTTGTCTGTATTCTGGTGCAAAGTTACAAATTTTCCCTTTGTCTCCAAACATTTCCGGGGTTTTTGTTCGTCGGGGGTGGGTGGAGAAGGCCGGAAGGGGTATGGATGGATGGGTGAAAAGGGGGGATGAAAAAAGTTGCAAAATGCTGAAAAATAGTGGGCTTGATGCTTGTGTATGTCGGGAAAAAATCGTAACTTTGTAGCGTAAACAACGAATGGGACGAATGAGGCGAATGTCTTGAAAAACGAACCAGCCCACGCGCTGGGCGGAGGTTTGAATAGGAACGAAAAAACGAACCAGCCCACGCGCTGGGCGGAGGTTTGAAAAGATACGAAAAAACGAATGTCTAAAGATGGAAATTAAGTTGAAAAGGTATTATGGCGACGAGAAGGTGACGAAGTCGGTCATGGAGGTCTGGATGGACGGGGAGGAGGAGCCGCGTCTGGTGTGCGAGGCGCGCGAGGTGGGCTTCAGGGATTATGAGGCGGTGTTTGCTGGTGCGTCGAGGTATTGCCTGCCGAGGGGCCGGTGGAGGCTGGAGTGCGGCGGAGGGCCTTACTCGCCCATGGGGGTGAGGGTGGTGAAGTGTCCGGGGCATAGGCAGACTTACTTCGGATTTGCTCCCGGAGGTCGGGCTCTGCCTGACAGGGTGATGATGGGGCGTCCTGTGTATCACTACTATACTGACGAAGATGGGCACGAGGTGGAGTACCCTCCGAAACGCGGCATGAAGGACGGCGAGGAGGTGTTCGGGGAACTGGATGCGCTGCTCTACGAGGCTTTCGGACGGGGGGAGAAGATGTGGTGCGAGGTGGAGAATGAAGCCCCCTCCTGTCCGTCCTCAGCAAGAGCACTTGCTTCGGTCGCTTCCGACAGCGCAACATTTAGTTGCCCTGTTTCTCCGGGCGCTACCCCCAAGGGGGAGGGAATAGTATCTCAGCCAATGAGGGGAGTCATGGAGAGACAAACGAGCAAAGTAACCGCCCCCTCCCTATAGGGAGGGCAGGGGGAGGGTCTGCTGAGAATATAGCAGTTGCAACGACTATATAAGTGATTAAAAAAACGAATGTTTAACCCATTAAAAAAGAAAGGAGAAACGAATTATGGGAATGATGTATCGAAGAGCGAAGGTGCGCCTGACCTACAGGGAAGAGAAGCCTGAGGTGTTCAAGTTGCGGCAGTTGACCTATCCGCAGGTGTCGTATGAGCAGTTGTGCGGCATGATTCAGATTGTGGGCGTGAACAAGGCCCAGACGAAGGCGGTGGTGGACGCGCTCCTGCAGGCGCTGGTGCACTACATGGAACTGGGCCACGGGGTCTCGCTGGGGCAGTTTGGCTCGTTCAAGCCCACGTTCAACTCGAAGACGGCGCGCTCGCTGAAGGAGACGACGCTGGAGACGGTGAAGGTGAAGAAGATTCAGTTCTATCCCGGAGGGGCCTTCAAGGAGATGCTCTCGAACCTCTCGATGGAGGAGAACGAACCTGTGAGCCTGCAGCCCGACCCTGAGCCTTGAACGCGAATGGGGCTTTTTTAACAACGAATTGCACGATTTCTTTTAACCCAAGTGAATTCGACGAAAATTACAACTATTCAATTCATGGAAAATTCGTGGTTAATTCATGATAATTTATGTCTTAAATAAAACACGAATTTCCATGAATTAACCACGAATTTTTCATGAATTATTTTTGTTCGAAGTCATCGAACTCACGTTTTTTTAACAACGAATTGCACGAATTGGACGAATTTTCTTTTTAGTGGAATGCCGCAAGCGGCTACGAATGGAATCGAATGGCTACACTCAGCATTCGTTTTTATTCGTTGCACCCTTGGGTGTGCATTGTGCATTGTATAAATTCGTCGTATTCGAAATATTCGTTGTTGAAGAAAGCATCCGAAACTTCAATAGTGCTTTTATTATTCGTAGTCGAATGTGCCGAACTCGCTCTTGATGGTGAGCGACTTCTTGCCTTCCTCGATGTGGCCAACCACCTGTGCGTCAATGTTGAAGGACTTGCTGATGGCTATGACCTTGTCGGCATTTTCGGGGGAGAGATAGACTTCGAGGCGGTGGCCCATGTTGAAGACTTTGTACATCTCTGCCCAGTCGGTGCCTGACTCCTTGGCGATGGCCTTGAAGAGGGGAGGAACGGGGAACATGTTGTCTTTGACGACGCGGCAGTTGTCGCCCACGAAGTGCAGCACCTTCGTCTGTGCCCCGCCTGTGCAGTGGACCATGCCGTGAATGTCGGGACGCATCTCGTCCAAGAGTTTCTTCACTACTGGCGCATACGTGCGGGTGGGGGAGAGAACGAGTTTGCCGGCATTGACGGGTGCGCCTTCCACGGGGTCGGTCAACTTGTAGGAACCAGAATAGACGAGTTCTTCAGGCACAGCCTTGTCGTAGGACTCGGGGTATTTCTCTGCCAGATATTTGGCGAAGACGTCGTGACGGGCGGAGGTGAGTCCGTTGCTGCCCATGCCGCCGTTGTATTCTTTTTCGTAAGTGGCTTGTCCGCAGGAAGAAAGACCTACAATCACGTCGCCCGGACGGATGTTGGCATTGTTGATGACATCGCTGCGCTTCATGCGGCAAGTGACGGTTGAATCGACAATGATGGTGCGCACGAGGTCGCCCACGTCGGCTGTCTCACCGCCTGTGGCATAGATGCCGATGCCCATCTTGCGCATCTCGGCAAGGAGTTCGTCGGTGCCGTTGATGATGGCGGAGATGACTTCGCCGGGGATGAGCATCTTGTTTCTTCCGATGGTGCTGGAAACGAGGATGTTATCCACTGCACCCACACACAAGAGGTCGTCGGTGTTCATGATGAGTGCATCCTGGGCGATTCCCTTCCACACAGAGAGGTCGCCCGTCTCTTTCCAATACATATAAGCCAGCGAGGACTTGGTGCCTGCGCCGTCGGCATGCATGATGTTGCAGTATTCGGGGTCGCCTCCGAGGATGTCGGGGATGATTTTGCAGAATGCCTGTGGGAAGATTCCCTTGTCGATATTCTTGATGGCGTTGTGCACATCTTCCTTCGCTGCGCTCACACCGCGCATCATGTATCTTTGGTTGTTGTCAATCGTCATTTTGGTATGCTTTTTTTGTCTAATAGTTGTTTTTATGGTGCAAAGGTAGTGAAAAAATGGAAGATTTTGCCGTTATGTCGAAAATCTTTCATAAATTTGCAAGCGATTATGTAACAAAATCGAAAATAAATGGTATTTACCGCACAGCAAATAGCAGGTTTCACGGGTGGAACGGTGGACGGAAATCCGGAAGCCGCCATCAGCACCTTTGCGAAGATTGAAGAGGGAGTGGAGGGTGCATTGTCATTCCTGGCTAATCCGCAATACGAACATTATATCTACGAGACGAAATCGACGGTCGTGCTCGTCAATAAGGACTTTCAGCCACAACAGCCCGTAGCGGCTACGTTGGTGAGAGTCGATAACGCCTACGAGTCGGTAGCCAAACTCTTGCAACTCTATCAGAGCATGCAGCAGAAGAGGGTGGGCATCGACTCGCTTGCATTTATCGACAAGACGGCTCAGGTGGGCAAGGACTGCTACGTGGGGCCTTTCGTGGCCATCGGCGAAGGCGCAGAGATAGGCGACGGGGTGGTGATTCATCCGCACGTGACGATTGGCCCTCATGTCAAAGTGGGCAACAACACGGAGATTTATAGCAACGCTGTGGTGTATCATGGCTGTGTGGTGGGTGCGAACTGCATCTTGCATGCTGGCTGTGTGATAGGTGCCGACGGCTTCGGCTTCGCTCCGACGGCTGAGGGCTACGACAAGATTCCGCAGATTGGCAACGTGGTGATAGAGGACAATGTGGAGGTGGGTGCTAACACCTGTATCGACCGCTCCACAATGGGCAGCACCATCATCCGCAAGGGTGTAAAACTTGACAACCTCGTGCAGATAGCGCACAATGTGGAAGTGGGGCAGAACACCGTCATGTCGGCCCAGGTGGGCGTGGCAGGCAGTTCGAAAGTGGGCGAATGGTGCGTGTTTGCCGGTCAGGTGGGCATCGCCGGCCATCTGAAAGTGGGCGACCACACCACGATGGGTGCACAGGCTGGTCTTGCCGGAGGCAATCTGGCTAGGAAAGGCGGTGCCACGCTCATGGGCTATCCGGCCATCGAACATAAAAAATTTGCCAAGAACATGGCGGCTCTCAATTCGCTGCCCGACCTGCTGAAGGAGGTGGCGCAACTGAAACGCGAACTGGCCGAACTGAAAGGAAACGGCTAATGGCTGGCAAAGCGATTTTAACAACTAAAAAATAAGAAAATGCAAAAACAACAGACCTTGAAGGCGTCGTTCACGCTGAAAGGTAAGGGACTTCACACGGGCCAGTTCATCACGGCTGTGTTCTGTCCGGCAGAAGAAGGTTACGGTTATAAGATTCAAAGAATGGATATAGAGGGTCAGCCCGTCATCGATTGCAACGCTGACCTGGTGGGCGACACCCAGCGCGGCACCGTTCTGGTGAAGGGAGAGGTGAAAGTGAGCACCATCGAACACGCCATGGCGGCACTCTATGCCTGTGGCATCGACAACTGCCTGGTGCAGTTGGACGGTCCCGAAATGCCTATCCTCGATGGCAGCGCACTACCCTTCGTGGAGGAGATACAGAAGGTGGGTCTGCAAGAGCAGGAAGCCAAGAAAGACTACTATGTGGTGAAGCACAAGATGGAAATCAAGGGCGAGAATGGTGAACACCTCATTCTGCTGCCCGATGACCACTTCTGTGTGAATGCCCAGATTGCTTTCGACTCGAAGATACTGGACAACCAGTTTGCCAACCTCGACAATATCGAAGATTTTCCAACAGAAATCGCCTCGGCGCGCACCTTCGTGTTTGTGCGAGAGATTGAACCCCTGCTCAATCTGGGACTCATCAAGGGCGGCGACCTCGACAACGCCATCGTCATCTATGAGCGCGAGTTGCCACAGGAACGCTACGACAAACTGGCCGACACGCTCGGCATCCCTCACATGGATGCCACCCGTCTGGGATACATCAACCACAAGCCCCTCACGTGGGACAACGAGACGGCACGTCACAAACTGCTCGACATCATTGGTGACCTCGCCCTAGTGGGCAAGCCCATTCTTGGCCGAGTGATTGCCACCAAGCCCGGACATACTATAAATAATAAGTTCGCGCGCGCAATAAAGAAGGACATCAAGAAGCACGAGGTGCAATGTCCCGCCTACGACCCCAACCAGGAGCCGCTGATGGATGTGAACAAGATTCGTCACTTGCTGCCTCACCGCTACCCTATGCAGTTGGTTGACAAGGTGATAGCAGTAGATGAGGCGGAGATTGTGGCAGTGAAGAACGTGACCAGCAACGAGCCTTTCTTCACGGGACACTTCCCACAGGAACCCGTCATGCCGGGTGTGCTCATCGTTGAGGCTATGGCACAGGCTGGTGGTCTTTTGGTGCTCAACAACGTGGAGGAACCCGAGCGGTGGAGCACTTATTTCCTGAAGATTGACAACGTGAAGTTCCGTCGTAAAGTGGTGCCGGGTGACACGCTCATTTTCAAGGTGAAGATGATGGGTCCTCTGCGTCGCGGCATTGCAACAATGGCAGGTCTTGTCTTCGTTGGCGACACCATTGCTGCAGAAGCCGAATTTACGGCACAAATAGTGAAGAACAAATAAGAAACTCAAACTCGATAGTGATAAAACAACGAATGAGGCGAATGAATCGAATCGGGTAGTAATGCCGCAAGCGGCAACGAATGAAATCGAATGTCATCGAAGTGATGATGAGAATCTTTGCCGTTATGTCAGCCATTCGTTTTTATTCGTCGCCGTTCCACGGCATTAGAATCAACAAAATTCGAGATATTCGTGCAATTCGTTGTTAAAAACTAATTGAAGTAATGTAAATAGTAAACAAATATGGCAAAGATTAGTCCTTTAGCATTCATTGACCCCTCGGCACAGATAGGCGAGAACTGTGAGATTGGTCCTTTCTGTTTCGTTGACAAGAATGTAACCATTGGCGACAACAACGTGCTGATGAACAGTGTGACCTTGCTGTCCGGCACACACATGGGGAGCGGCAACACCCTGTTTCCCGGTGCGGTGATTGGTGCTGTGCCACAAGACCTCAAGTTCAAGGGCGAGGAATCGACCGTGGAGATTGGCGATAATAACAGGATTCGCGAGAATGTGACCATCCATCGCGGCACAGCAAGCAAGGGCAAGACCGTGGTGGGCAGCAACAACCTTATCATGGAGAATGCCCACATCGCTCACGACTGCGTGTTTGGCAGCGGCATCATCATGGGCAACTCCACCAAGTTGGCTGGCGAGGTCATCATCGACGACAATGCCATCATCTCGGCTGTCGTGCTGGTGCATCAGTTCTGCCGAATTGGCGGCTATGTGATGGTGCAGGGCGGCACACGAACGAGCAAGGACATCCCTCCCTTCGTCATTGCCGGTCGCGAACCCGTTGCCTATGCTGGATTGAACATCATCGGCCTTCGCCGCAGGGGATTTGGACGCGAACTGATTGACAACATCGCTCATGCCTACCGACTCATCTACCAGTGCAACCTGACTGTCAACGAGGCCGTTGAGGCCATTCGCAATGAGGTGCCAATGAGCCAGGAAATTGAATATATCATTGATTTCGTATCCTCTTCCCAACGAGGAATCATTCGCTAACCCTCAACTCTCAACTAATATGATTTACCGATTCACCATCATTTCAGATGAGGCAGAAGGCTTCATGCGAGAAATCCAGATAGATGCTGATGCCAAGTTTCTGGAATTGCACAAGTTGATACTGAAGGCTTGTGGGTATGAGGACAATCAGATGACCTCGTTCACCATCTGTGAAAACGGATGGGAAAAAGGGCAGGAAATCACGCTGGAGCGGATGGACACCGATGCCGACGAAGACAGTTACATCATGGCCGAAACGGAACTGAACGAGTTTCTGGAAGACGAGAAGCAGCATCTGCTCTACACCTTCGACCCGCTGGCCGACCGTGTGTTCTTCATCGAACTGTCTGAAATCAAGACAGGAAAGAATCTGCCGGAAGGAAAGATAACCCGTTCTCAAGGCGAACCTCCTGTGCAGGTGCTGGATTTCGACGAGATGTTTGCCCGCAATCCTATCGTTGACAACAGTTCCATCATGGACGATGAAGACCTTTATGGCAACGAAATTGACAGCGACGAGATTGACTTGGAGGGCTTCGACATCAGCGATGAATATTGATGTGTAATCACTTAAAAACGAATTGAATATGAGAAAACTGAGCGTGTGTCTGATGGCTCTGATGTTGATGGCCACCGTAAGTGCAAATGCACAAGAATACACGAAGAAGACGGTGAAGAACATCACCGAAAGTTTCATCTCCACCTTGATGCGGGGCGACTTGGAAGATACGTTGGAGTTTTTCGACTCCAACTATAAAGAAGAGCAGCATGACAACTTCCTCGAAGGCCGCACCGAGCAATTCGTGGCCGAGTTTTTGGCAGGTGAGTACAAGAAAGGCTATAATTTCATCACTCCCAAACTCGACAGAATCAAGTCAATGAAGGTGAAGAAAACCTACTGCGACCCTGAGAAGAACGAGATTTATGCCGATGTGCAGATTCTGATGGATTACGGCGTGAAATACACTGTGAGGCTTGAACTTCGAATCAACGAGTCGGGCGAAATGGGCTTCATTGGTGCGGTAGGATAAGAAAAGAAAAAGAACACGTGTGATGTATCTCTCTGGCCTTCAGGGTTGTGGAGAGTGTTTTTAAGCCATGAAAAATCTTCTTGTGTTGTTAGGCCCTACGGGGGTGGGAAAGACGGAGTTGAGCCTTCAGTTGGCTGAACGTCTTGGCTCTCCCATCATCAATGCTGACTCACGACAGATTTACAAGGACATAGAAATTGGTACTGCTTCACCCACCGCTGAGGAATTGGCGCGGGTGGAGCATTTTTTTGTCCACATGCTGGCTTTGGACGAATACTATAGTGCGGCTGAATATGAGAAAGATGTGATGCAGTTGCTGCCTCGGTTGTTCCAGACACACGACACTCTGCTGCTTTCGGGGGGAAGCATGATGTATGTCGATGCGGTGACGAAGGGCATCGACGACATTCCGACAGTGGATGATGACACACGCTCCATGCTCCGCGAACGTTGGGAGAACGAGGGGCTTGAACCTCTCTTGGCAGAACTGAAACTGCTTGACCCTCTGTATTATGAGGTGATAGATAAACGAAATCACAAAAGGGTGGTGCATGCGCTCGAAATCTGCTACATGACAGGCCGACCCTATTCTTCGTTCCGCACCAACATCCGGAAGGAACGCCCTTTCCGAATCGTGAAGTTTGGCCTTCGCCGAGAACGAGAAAACCTGTTTGCGCGCATCAATGCACGGGTTGACAAGATGATGGAGATGGGGCTGCTGGAGGAGGCACGACGGGTGTATCCGTTGAGGGAACTGAATGCCCTCAACACGGTGGGGTATAAGGAGATGTTCAAGGTGATTGCCGGCGAGTGGGAACTGCCGATGGCTGTGGAGCGGATGAAAAAGAATACACGTGTGTATGCAAAAAAACAGATAACTTGGTACCGAAACGATGCAGACATTCATTGGCTGGATGCCGACAAGATGAGTGTGACTGAAATGCTAAATGTGATAGAAAATGAAATCATGGTTGCGTAGGGTGTGGATATGCCTGAAGTTGGCGTGGCGTTGGTATGCCAGCCAATACAGAGGGAAGTGGTATCAGCGGTTGGTCACTCCGATTGCCTCTTTCTTCGTGTTTTTTTATCTTTATCTGGGTGCTGTCGATGTCAATTTCCTCGGCCTCTTCGGGGTGTCGCCTACGATGGAGGTGATACAGAACCCTGTCACCAACGATGCCTCTTTTGTCTATAGCGCAGACAGTGTGCTGATAGGCAAGTATTTCAACGAGAACCGTTCGCCCGTCAAGTTCGATGAGATTTCTCCCTATGTGGTTGATGCGCTCATCTCGACCGAGGATGAACGTTTTTACGAGCATCATGGCATTGATTATCAAGGGCTTTTTGCGGCGATGAAAGACATCGCGCAAGGTAATCCGCGCGGGGCCAGCACCATCACCCAGCAGTTGGTGAAGAACCTCTTCAAGATTCGTTCGCAGTATTCTACAGGACTTCTGGGCAAGGTGCCGGGATTGGGCATCTTGGTGATGAAGTCGAAAGAATGGATTACGGCCATCAAGATAGAGAACATGTACAGCAAGGAAGATATCCTCACACTCTATCTCAATACGGTGGATTTTGGCAGCAACTCTTTCGGCATCAAGACGGCTGCCAAGACTTACTTCAAAACTACTCCGCAAAATCTGACCGCCGAGCAGGCTGCCGTGTTGGTGGGATTGCTGAAGGCAACGACCACTTACAACCCGAAAGTCAACCCGAGGAATAGTCTTGAGCGTCGTAACGTCGTGTTAAACAATATGTTTGAACACGATAAACTGACACGTCAGGAACTGGATTCACTCACGCAGATACCCATCAATCTGAACTACACCGTCGAGAAGTCCTACGATGGCGGTGCCCTCTATTTCCGCGAGGCCATCAAGGAGTATCTGGAGGATTGGTGCGAGGAGAACCACATCGACCTTTATTCCGATGGCTTGAAAATCTACACCACACTCGACACGCGCTTACAGCGTTATGCCGAACAGGCTGTGCAGAAGCAGATGCGCCTCATTCAGCAGCGGTTCAACAACCATTGGGGCAGCCAGTCGCCGTGGCGCGATGAGCGCGGACAGGAGATTCCTCACTTTATTGAGGACATTGCCAAACGTTCTGAATACTATAAAATCCTGGCGAAAAAATATGACGATAATGCCGACTCCATCGACTTCTATATGAACCAACCGCACACGGTGAAAGTCTTTGATTATAATGCCCCAGACCATCTGGTGGAGAAGGAGATGAGTACGATGGATTCCATCCGCTATATGGTCAAGTTCATGCACTGCGGGTTTGTGGCGATGGAGCCTCAGACGAGTTATGTACGTGCATGGGTGGGCGACATCGATTTTGGCAGTTGGAAGTATGACAAGGTGACGGCCATGCGTCAGCCGGGTTCTACCTTCAAACTTTTTGTCTATGCCTCGGCTTTTGAACATGACGATAAGATTACTCCTACCACCCGATACCGCGACCAACTCATCTCGCTGCAAGTGCCTGATGCTCAAGACCCCCAGCGCATGGTGACTTGGACACCTCACAACTCTGGCGGCTATTGCACGGGGGCCAACATGCCCTTGAAGTCGGCTTTTGCCCAGTCGGTCAACACCATTGCGGTCAAGTTGGGGCAAGACACGGGCATCGACAATGTGGTGGATATTGCCCATAAGATGGGTGTCGAAAGTAAGTTGGAAGCCACACCGTCTTTGGCATTGGGTTCTTCCGATGTCAATCTGCTGGAACTCGTCGATGCCTATTGCTGTGCGATGAACGACGGCAAGCAGCGCAAGCCCATCCTGGTGACAAAGGTGATTGGGCGCAATGGCGAAGTTCTCTATGACTGTGAACGCGATGAACCGGCTCCGAAGGAGGCCATTCGCTACAAGACCGCTTTCTACCTCCAGCGTCTGCTCTATGGAGGCATGCACGAACCAGGCGGAACCACACAGGCTCTGTGGGAGTACATTCATTGCTACGACACCGAATTGGGCGGCAAGACAGGCACCTCCTCCAACCACTCCGACGCATGGTTTGTCGGTTGTGCGCCCAATCTGGTGGGTGGTGCATGGGTGGGTGGCGAATATCGCTGCATCCATTTCCGCACAGGTGCCTTGGGGCAGGGAAGTCGAACGGCACTTCCTGTCTTTGGCTACTTTATGGACAAAGTGCTGGCCGACAAGGACTTTCCGCAGTATCACGGTAAATATCCGGCGGCTAAAGAAAACATCCCGCGCAACACCTACATCGGCGCCTCTGTCTATGTGGCTCCTGCACCGAAAAAAGAGAATACGGAAGGAGAAAGTGCCGAAGAGGGCGGTGGAGAGACTCCTGCTCCTGCACCTGCTCCTGCTGCAGAAAACTAAACGTGCAGTAGGTTCTATAAAACAGCGTACCCCTCGACTACGATGTGCCGTAGTCGAGGGGTACGCTTGTTTGTAGTCGAGGGGTACGATTTACTTGCTGAGGTTCTGAATGAACTGCCACTCGCTCTCGTGGCTCTTCACCTTCAGGTAAGTCTGGTCCACCACGATATACTCTGAAAGACCCTGACGAGGCGCACCTTTGTGCCAGTCGTAGGTGTAGCCGAGACGTGTCCAAGGCAGAGGGCTGTCATCCTCGAAGGCTGCCTGCACGTTGTAGCGGAACCACTCACGGAAGTTCGTGTCGCCCACCTTGTAGTTCTCGTCTGCCCATGCAGGGAACTCGATACCAGCCGAAGTCGTTTCGATGCTTGGGTCTGATGCAGGACGGAAGATTCCCTTCACGTCGGCATAGAACTGTACCATGATGTTGTAGGTGCAGTCGGGGCTGAGTCCGTACATCTGCAACATACGCATGTGGGCTGCCACGCTGTCGAGACCTTCAAACGCCTCCTTTTTGCTGAGCCACTCACCGGGGATGGTCACCCATGTACCCATCTCGCGGTCAATCTGATAGACACCTTCCTGCCCAAAGAACTTCTGCAAGCGGCTACTGTCAACGAGCGTGACAAGCAGCACCATGTCTTTGCCGTCAATGGTAGCCCACTCCTCGTTGGGTGTGCCTTTCTTGATGGGCATGAGATTGACACCCACTTTGGTGGAATCGAGTACGCGCGCATCCTCAATGGCTGCATTGAGGTCTTCCTGCAAGGCATCCATGTCCTCATACCAAGGTGTCACCGTGCTGTCTGCTTCAGCACCAGCGTTCGTGTTCTGCGCGGTTTTGCCCGTGCATGCCGTCATGGCAAAAACTGCCACCATGATGGCAAATGGAAATAATTTTCTCATAATCTTATCTTTATAATGTGAATAATCTAATCTTTTCAACTGTCAACTCTCAACTCTCAACTGTCAACTCTCAACTGTCAACTCTCAACTGTCAACTATTCAAGTCCCTCATCTCCCAATTTCTTCAAGGGTTCTTTCTCCATCTTCTCCCATTTCTCCTTCTTCTTCACCTCCTCAAAAGCGTTGTCCTCAATCGTCTGGCGTTTCCATGTCAGGTAGTTCTCGCTCACGGTGGTCATCTCGCCCGTGCTGCGTGACATCTCTGTGCACTCCTTGCCAATCAGATAGAAGTCACCGTTCTGAAAACGGAAGGTGTAAGTGGTTTGGCTGGTGCCGTAAGAACCTGCGCTGGCGAAGTGGTCGGGGCTGATATTGAGCGTGCCACGTTCGGTAATTTCGATGCTCACATCCACGCTTGTCCATTCGCTGTCTGGCTCAAACATATCCTCGTATTGCTTCCACTGCTTGAAGGGTCCGCCTTCCTGACCAAAGTAGATGGCAAGAATGTACGGGTTGAAGTTATACTCGTAACCATCATCGCGGGTTTGCATGTTCTCCTTGAAGTTCGGTTTTGCAAGCACCACGAGGTCCTTGATGCCGTCCTTGTTCAAGTCGCCTTCTGCCTCTGAGTGTTCCCAACCTTTTGGCACAATCTGCTCTGCTGATGTGCCTTGCTGCTTCAATGCTTGTGCGTTCATGCCGAGGGCACACGCACACAAGATGAGTGAAAATACAATCTTTTTCATATTGTGTAGATGATTGATGGGTTATCTTTCCGCCTCCTCACTCTTGATGAGTTCGAGGTTGACTTGCTCGATGATGTTGAGTTTGATGGTGCTGTTGTCATCAACAGGCTTGTACCAACGATATTTGCCGAAGTGCTCCTGGAGGTCTTTCGACGTGAAGCGATAGCCGTGATTGGCAAGAATACGGTTGCGCATCAGGCGCAAATCCGCCTTAGAAATGCCATCAAGATAGGGACGGTTCAGCACAAGAGTGCCAGCATTCTCAGGCTCCTCTTGTTGCATCATCTGCTGCATCAAGACGCAGTTGTCGTATGAGTTGCGTGTCAAATCCATCGTCCACACCACGTCGCCATTGCTGGGTTTGCGGAATGCAAGGAGTTTCCTTTCTCCATGATGGATGTACTGCACTCGCCCTCCCCATTTACTTCCAAAGGGAGGCTCGTCTGCCTGCCGACTGGGTTGCAGGGTGTATTCACCCTCCTTCCCATCTACCTTCTCAAGGGTCAGTTCGTTGTCTTCGTTACTGGTCATATAGACGTATTTCCCCATCCGCACTTCCTGTACGGTGTAGAGTGATATGCCATCGAAGAACTTGTCGCCCTTCTTGATGGTCTGAGCCTGCATGCCACAGAGCGTACACGCCCAAAGAATGATAGTCAAAAGTATTGCCCGCATCTTTTTAGGTTATTTATGATTAGTAATTCAATGGGGCAAAGGTACAAAAATAGAGTAAAATGTAAAACAAACCAAGTGAAAAAATCACTTTTCCCAGAATTTCCACGAAGCAATGGCTTGTAAATGTAACATTTCCAACCCGTTTTTTACCGTTGCACCCTGTTCCGCCCCCTTCTTCATGAAGAGCGTTTCGAGGGGATTGTACACCAAGTCATACAAAAGGTTGTTCTCGTTCATGGCTTCGTAGGGCAGAGCAGGGCATTCATCCACATGCGGATACATCCCCACAGGAGAGCAATTGACAATCACCTCATACTCTTTCAGCACCTCTGCTGTCACCTCCTCATAAGTGATCATTCCCTCTCGTGCACTTCTGCTCACAAACAGCGTTTTCATTCCCAACTTCTTTTCCAATCCATAACGAATAGCCTTTGATGCGCCGCCAGTGCCGAGAATGAGTGCCTTTTTGTGATGCGGTTTTAGTAATGGGCGAATGCTGTTGACAAAGCCAATCACATCGCTGTTGAAACCAGTCAGATGTCCGTCTCTCACTCTCACAACATTGACGGCTCCTATAGCCGAAGCCTCTTCGCTGATGTTGTGTAAATACTGCATCACCTGCTGCTTATAAGGAATCGTCACGTTCAACCCTCTCAACTCTGGGTTGTTCTTGATAATCTCAGGAAACTCCTCGATGCTTGGAATTTCAAAGTTCAAATATTGTGCATCAATCCCCTCCTTCTCAAATTTCTCCGTGAAGAACTTGCGCGAGAACGAGTGTCCTAATGGGTAACCAATCAATCCGTAAGTAGTCATGTTTCAGTTGTTTTTGTTTATTGTGTCTTATTGCGTTTTCCACCATGAGTCCTTTGTGCGGCACAATGCCTGAACAATACAGTTCATGGTTTTGCATTCAGCCACAGAGATGGGTTCGTGGGTATGTCGATAGATGTAACGCCATGGGGTGACGATGAGCAGTTTGTTGGTGGCACAGAGTTCTATGCGTCGCTCCGAGGGGTGGTAGAGGTCTGGCAAGCCATTGTCTTCGATGGTGATGACAGGGAACCCTTGTTGGATGGCTGTGTCAATAATTTCTTGTTCGCCTTTGGCAATGCGGGCAGAGACAAGGACGGCTCCTTCGGCAGCGGCAGAGATGCATTGCTGTTTTTGAAGAAGGAAGGACGCTTTGTCTTTGCGGTGGCAAACAACTGGGAGCAAGCGGTGTTGCAGCAGTTGGCGGTTGCCGTAACTGTCGCAGGTGACCAGACCGTCTGATATGAGCAAGCGCGGCGTTAGTTGTGTCCATGTTTCTTCATTGAAGAGGGATGAGCCGCATTCGCGCTGCAGATAGCCTTTCAGGGCTGGGAGTTTGAGGGCGGTGTCGATGCCGCCTCGTTGTGGATGCAGGACGTGGGGATGACGGTTGCGCATGAGGCGGCTGCGTGGGTTGTTGTAGATGTAGCGGCGCTGTGTGTCGAGTTGGCCGGGTTGGAGTGGCATGACATCAACATAGCCGTAGGCGAAGAGGGGCGGGCGGTTGGTGGTGCCGGTGGAAGGGGGGCGTTGTCCATGCGGGTGAACCGCATGGCGCAGGCTGGGGGTGCCTTCTTGTGGGATGCTTGCGTCGGCTGGTTTGCCCTGCCGCTTTTCTTCGTTGCCCTGCTGCTCTTTTGTGTAGTAGCCCTCTGCTTTTAGACCTGTCATCTCCCAATAGCGGCGGTTGCAGCCTTTCTTGAAGCCGGATATCACCTGCCCCAGATGGGTGGGACGTCCACTTTTGCTGATAATGTCATGATGCACCACGGCTATAAAGTGCAGGTGTTCGGGCATCACCACATGGTCCTGTATCTCTATCATGGGATAGTGTGCCGTGATGCTCTTTGTCAATTCTTCCTCCACCATCTTCCCGATGTCCGTCAATTCCACTCTTGGCGCATCAGCATCGCCATCAGGCTTGTCAAGATTCCCTACCACCTGCCCCAATGGTTGCCATTCCCGTTCTGCCACATTGATGGTGATGTGGTAAGTCCCAGGCAAGCGGTAGTTCTTCTTCTGACATCGACGTCCCATGCGGTGTGTCTCATGCTGTTCGCTCATGGCTCCTTCATTTTTCTGCTGTGTATAAGATGCACATGCCGAAGGCAAGGCGTCGAAAGTTCACATTGTGGAAACCAGCCTGCTCAATGATGCTTTGCATGCGTTCCGCTTGGGGTACGGCATCCATCGTTTCGGGCAAATAGGAATAAGCGGTTTTGTCTTTTGAGAGGAGGCTGCCGAGAAGTGGCATCACACATTTCTTATATATATAGAAGAGTTGCTTCATGGGGAAGGACACGGGAGTGCATAAATCCACGACAGACAAGTGGCCGTCGTCTTTCAGCACTCGGTGCATCTCCTTCAGACATTCATCAAGGTTTTGAAAGTTCCTTAATGCAAAGGCAGAGATGACGGCATCGAAAGAACTGTCGGGGTAGGAGAGGGCAGCGCAGTCTTCGTTCTGGAAAGTGATGTGGTCGGAAAGACCAAGTTTCGCCACTTTCTCGCGCCCAATGTTCATCATCCCCTCGCTGATGTCGATGCCCACAACTTTCTGGGGATGAAGTTTCTGAAAAGCAAGGATAGCGAAGTCGCCAGTGCCTGTGGCAATGTCGAGTACGCTATCCGTGCTTTTTCTGTTTTTGAGCAGAAAGCCAATGGCGTTGTTCCTCCAGAGGCGGTCAACACCAAAACTAAGCGTGTGGTTGAGCGTGTCATACGAGTGGGCGATGTTGTCAAACATCTGCTCCACCTGCTCACGCTTCGTGCCCTCAGTGCCGTATGGCTTTATCTGCTCCTGTTCGTACACGTTGTAGGAATTAGGAATTAGGAATTAGGAATGAGGAATTGCCATGCGGTTTGCAAGCATCGCGTTAGCAATTCCTCATTCCTCACTCCTAATTCCTCATTAAATAATTCAACACGTTCTTCTCGATACGCTTTGCGATGTCCTCATCGCCTTCAGCCTTCACAAATTTCTCGCCGATAATATGCTCATACAGTTCGATGTATCTGTCGCTTACCGACTCTGCATACTCGTCCGTGATTTCGGGCATCACCTGTCCGGGTTGGTTCATGAAGTTGTGGTCGATGAGCCACTGGCGCACAAACTCCTTCGAGAGTTGCTTCTGAGGTTCGCCCTTCGCAAACTTCTCCTCATAGCCATCAGCATAGAAGTAGCGGCTGGAGTCGGGTGTGTGTACTTCGTCAATCAGATACACCTTGCCGTCGCGCTTGCCAAACTCATACTTCGTGTCCACCAGAATGAGTCCCTTCTCAGCAGCAATCTTGGTACCCAAATCGAAGAGGGCATAGGTGTATTTCTCCATCACCTCATAGTCCTCTTTGCTCACCAGTCCCTGAGCGATGATTTCCTCCTTCGAGATGTTCTCGTCGTGACCCTCGTCAGCCTTCGTAGTAGGTGTGATGATAGGTTTCGGGAACTTCTGGTTCTCTTTCATGCCCTCAGGCAGGGTGATGCCACACAACGTGCGGTTACCAGCCTTATACTCTCTCCATGCAGAGCCAGTCAGGTAGCCACGGATAATCATCTCCACGCGGAAACCCTCGCACTTCAGTCCCACCGTCACCATGGGGTCGGGCGTAGCCAATTTCCAGTTCGGCACGATGTCAGCACTTGCATCGAGGAACTTCGCCGCAATCTGATTCAGCACCTGTCCCTTGAAAGGGATGCCCTTGGGCAGCACCACATCGAATGCCGAGATTCTGTCAGTAGCAACCATTACCATCAGGTCATCGTTGATGTTATACACGTCACGTACTTTGCCGTGATACACTTCCTTCTGTCCGGGGAAGTTAAAGTCTGTTCTTGTTAATGCTTTAGCCATACTAAATTATATTGAATGATTACTTTTCTCTTCGTTAAACAGCGGGTACTTCTTCTCGCTCTCATACTTGTGATATGCATTCACAATCCTCGTCACCAACTTATGCCGCACAATGTCCCTCTCGTCCATCTCCACAAAGGCAATCCCCTTCACATCCTTCAGCACCTCCTTGGCCTCCTTCAGTCCACTCTTCACGTTGCGTGGCAAGTCTATCTGCGTCAAGTCACCCGTGATAATCATCTTCGTGTTCTGTCCCATGCGCGTGAGGAACATCTTGATTTGCTGCGTCGTCGTGTTCTGCGCCTCGTCCAGAATCACCACCGCGTCGTTCAGCGTTCGTCCGCGCATGAACGCCAGCGGTGCAATCTGAATCACGTTCTGCTCCATGTATTCCGTCAGTTTCTGCGCCGGAATCATGTCCTGCAAGGCATCGTAGAGCGGTTGCAGATAGGGGTCAATCTTGTCCCTCATGTCGCCAGGCAGAAAGCCCAACTTCTCGCCAGCCTCCACAGCAGGGCGACACAAGATAATCTTCCTGATTTCCTTATTCTTCAGGGCCCTCACCGCCAAGGCAATCGACACATACGTCTTGCCCGACCCTGCAGGACCCACCGCAAACAGCATGTCATTCTCGTAGTAGGCATCCACCAGCGTCTTCTGATTCTCCGAACGTGCCGCAATCGCCTTGCCCGTGGTGCTGTAACAGATGGCATTCCCATCTGCCCCCCCACTGTTCGGCACCTCCCCCTTCACAATCTGCAGAATCGCCTCCTCGTTCAGCGAGTTATACCTGGCACAATGCTCCTGCATCTTCGTGATGTTCTCCTCAAACGCACACATCTCCTCCTCATCGCCCATCACCTTGATGATGTTGCCCCTCGCCACAATCCTCAACTTCGGGTACAGTGCCTTAATCATCTGCAAATGAACATTCTGCACCCCGTAGAACGTCACGAGGTCAATGTCCTCCAAAACTATATGCTTCTCAATCATGCCACAAAGTTACGACTTAAATCTGACATACGGAGCGGTTTGTGGCATAAAATTCGTTTTTTGTGGCATAATCGCTTCCGAAACAGCCAAAAAAGCACTGTTGGTAAAATAGGACTTCCAAAGCCTCTAAACCGACGTCCCGGACATCGGTCAACCGACATCGGGGACATCGGTTGACCGACATCGGGGACGTCGGTTTTGGGGTGCTTGAACAGAGTGTTTACCTCATGTTGTGATTCATCAGTCGATAGTTCGCCAGTTCCTCATACTTGGTGCCGGGGCGGCCATAGTTGGCGTAGGGGTAGATGCTGATGCCTCCGCGTGGGGTGAAGATGCCTGTCACTTCGATGTATTTGGGGTCCATCAGTTGGATGAGGTCCTTCATGATGGTGTTCACGCAGTCTTCGTGGAAGTCGCCGTGATTGCGGAAGGAGAAGAGGTATAGTTTCAGCGACTTGCTCTCCACCATGCGCTGGTCGGGCAGGTAGGAGATGCGGATTTCGGCAAAGTCGGGCTGTCCCGTGATGGGGCAGAGGGAGGTGAACTCGGGGCAGTTGAACTGCACCCAGTAGTCGTTCTCGGGGTGTTTGTTCTGGAAGGTCTCCAAGACTTCGGGTGCATAGTCTTGGCGGTATTCGGTCTTCTTGCCGAGGGCTTGCAGACCTTCTTGCTCGCGTTGGATGCTCATGGGTTATAATTCTTTGATGTTAAATGCGTTGTAACTGATTCCGTCGTCATAGACATCTTCGCCTTCGAACTGCTTGACGAACTTGACCACTTGGATGGTGATGGGCAGGACGAGTATTTCGTAGAGGGTTTTTGCCACCACCTGCGTGAGCATCAGTTGCAGCATGATTTCGAGGGGCAGTTGTGGCTTGCCCATGAAGATGTAGGGGAAAATGTAGAAGGCCAGGGGGAAGAAGATGAGGCTGTCGGCGCTTTCGCCTGCGAGGGTGGAGAGGATGGCGCGCATGGAGAAGTGATAGTCGAAGTGGCCTTTGTTGCGGTCGGCCATCTTCATCTTGCTCATGACGAGGGCATTGAGGAATGAACCGATGATGAAGGCCAGCAGGCTGGCTATGGCCACTTGCGGGGCGAAGGCGAACACTTGCTTGAAGGCTTCGTCGCTGCCTTCCACTGCGGCAGGAAGAGAACATGCTATGCCGCCCAGAATCACGACGAAGAAGTTCATGATGAAGCCCAGCCAGATGGTGAGTCGGGCTTTTCGGTAGCCCCACACTTCGGCTATGACGTCGTTGAGAATGTAGGAGATGGGAAACACGAGGAAACCACAGGTGAGGGTGATAGGGCCCCATGCACGGAATACTTTGGTTTCGAGAAGATTGGATGCCACCAGACAGGTGCAGAAGAGGATTCCTGCAATCATGAAGGAAACGCTCACTTGTTTTCTTGATTTCATTTTTTTCTTGTTTTTTACGAGGTTCGTCAAGCACTCGCTTGTTTTTTACGTGGTTAATATTGATACAAGTACACGCCTGTTTTGACGAGGTGTTCAGGCACTCGGACTCTGCGAATCGGGTGCAAAGGTAGTGATTTTGGGCAAAAAGTGAAGGGCGAAGAGCGAAAAATCTAAGTATCTCCCATCCGAATGGCTTGTAAAATGGATTTTTTCACTCTTCATTTGTCATTTTTCACTTCTTTTTTTTCTTTGTCTCACTTCATTTCTCTATCTTTGCACACAAATCAATTAACATTGTTTAATATTTTTTCATAACCTCAAGAGAATAATATGAATAGCATCATCAACAGTGGTATAGATTGCTTTGTTGTCTATGCTGATGCTGAAACGACCCTGAACACCTTGAAACAGTTGCGTGAAGAGCCGTTGGTCAAGAATATATATGTGCTGATGACCGGTGAGGAACCGTGTCCTTTCATGGGATGTGAGGTGATTCGTGTCGATAACTATTTGAGTTCGGCCACGGTGAAGAAGGTGGCTGAGGCCATACGTGAACCTTTCGCGCTGATGTGTCTGAAGCAGACAGGCATCACCTTTGGCTATCAAGCCATCAGGCGTATGTGTCTGGTGGCCAGCAGCGTGGATTCGTCGGTGGTGTATTCCGACCGCTACAAGATGAGTGGCGGGCAGATAGTCAAGTGTCCCACGATGGACTTCTACTATGGCAGTGTGCGTGATGATTTTGACTTCGGCCCGGTCATGCTCTTTGCTTCGGTCACGCTCCAGAAGTATGTGGAGGAAAACCCGCATGCCAACTATCAGTTCTCGGGTTGGTACGACCTGCATCTGTTCAGTCTGCGCCGCAAGCGCACGGCAGCCTTGTTCCACGTGAGGGAGTTTCTCTACACCGAGGAGGAGCAGGACCTGCGGAAGAGTGGGGAGAAGCAGTTTGACTATGTTGACCCGCGCAATCGCGAGGTGCAGAAGGAACGCGAGAGGGTGTGTACCGAACACCTGAAGGTGATAGGCTCCTACATCGACCCCGATAGCATCGTGGAGGTGTCGGTGGAACGCTATGACTTCGACCGCGAGGCATCGGTCATCATCCCGGTGCGCAACCGTGTGAAAACGATAGAAGATGCCATCAGAAGTGCCCTCTCCCAGCGCACCACCTTCGAGTTCAATGTGATAGTGGTGGATAACCACTCGACCGATGGCACCACCGAAGTCGTGGAGAAAATGGTGAAAGAAGATTCGCGAGTGGTGCATATCATTCCTACTCGTGGAGACCTGGGCATCGGCGGCTGCTGGAGTTTGGCTTTCAACGATGCCCGATGCGGACGCTTCGCCGTGCAGTTGGACAGCGACGACCTCTACAGCGGCACCGACACTTTGCAGCGCATTGTCGATAAGTTCTACGAAGAGCACTGTGGCATGGTCATCGGCTCTTACCGAATGTGCAACTTCCAGTTGGAAACCCTGCCTCCCGGACTGATAGACCATCGTGAATGGACTCCTGAGAACGGACATAATAATGCCTTGCGAATCAACGGACTGGGTGCGCCTCGTGCATTCTTCACCCCCTTGCTCCGGCGTATCGGCATGCCCAACACTTCCTATGGCGAGGACTATGCCGTGGGGCTGGCTTTCTGCCGCAAGTATAAGATAGGCCGAATCTACGACGAACTGTATCTCTGCCGCCGTTGGGAGGGCAACAGCGATGCTGCTCTGACTCCCGACCAGGTGAACCGCAATAACATCTACAAGGACAGTCTCCGCACGATGGAAATTATTGACCGCCGCCGTCTGAACGAGTTCTGGCAGAGCAATGTGACCGACGACTCGGCCAACGACCTCTACAATGCTCAGTTGCCCCTCTGGAAGACTGCTGCCGAACGGTACAGCCAGTTGAGTGGGGTGGAAACCAAGAGCATGGAGGCCGATGGCTGCAAACTCTTGGTGCAGCACAACCCGGCCCGCATCGTCTCGACAGGAGCCAAGGTGGATGCCGAAACCATCAAGCGGCGTCCCTGTTTCCTCTGCGATGTGAACCGTCCCGACGAGCAAATCAGTGTGCCGTTGCTGAAGAAGTATCACCTGCTGGTCAATCCCAATCCCATTCTCCCCAAGCATTTCACCATCCCCTTGCGGCATCACCGCAGGCAGGAAATCCTTAGCCACTATGAGGACATGATGGAAATCACGTCGCAACTCAAAGAGATGTTCGTCTTCTACAATGGCCCCTATTGCGGTGCCAGTGCCCCCGACCACATGCACTTCCAGGCAGGAGCGCGTGGCGTGGTTCCCTTGGAACGCGACTGGATGAGGCTTTACAAGCCGCAACTTTCACGCATCTGGCCCATCAGCGAAGAAGAGTATCTGGAAGCCGTGAAGATGTATCTGGTGGCCGACAGCACAGGCGTGTTTAGTTTGCGTGGCTATTTGTGTCCGGGAGTGGTCATCATCACCCGCACACCGTATGCCAACAAGGTGCTCTTTGAGAAAATCTACAACTCCCTGCCCATTCCTGAAGGACACTACGAGCCGATGATGAACATTGTGGCATGGTCGGAGGGGGGTGCCGACGACGACTATGCTCGCATCGTGAGCATCATCCTGCCTCGTGCCAAGCACCGCCCCGACTGCTATTTCTTTACAGACCAGAAACAGGTGATGGTCAGCCCCGGCGCGCTCGACATGTGCGGCATGCTCATCACCCCCCGCAAGGAAGACTTCGAGCGGATGAATGGCGAGTTGGCCAAGTCCATCATCAGCGAATGTGCCATGTCGCTCGACGACGAACTGGAGATGGTCATGAATTTAAAGGGGGGGGTAATTTCTGACTCGAAATAATAGGACTTACGGATGATTCTCGTTTGATGATGCAGGAAAAAAGTGTCAGAGTCGGCATCGTGAGGGCCGAAAGTATAGGTGTGGTTTTCCATTCAGAGTATCTGCTGGATGGAAAACCCTTTATTGGTGAATGCACCTTTTCTCCATCTGGTGAAAAGCGGTTCTTCGCTCCACAGTCGCCCGATGCCACCTTCACGTTGAAAGACGTGGTGATTGGGGTGGGTTTTCACTGGGAACGTAAGGAAGAGCAGACCTTCTGTGGTGCCTTGGAACTGCAGCCCGAGGAGGGCATGCTGAGAGCCGTCAATGTCGTGCCTGTGGAGACTTATCTGACCAGTGTCATCAGCAGCGAGATGAGTGCCAATGCCTCGCTCGAACTGCTGAAGGCGCATGCCGTCATCTCGCGCAGTTGGCTCATGGTCATGATGTCAGCCTCTGGGCAAGGGAGCCATCCACATTCGGGAAAGTCCTTCCACGAGCAGTTGTCGGCAGACTCTGTCATCCGTTGGTATGACAGCGAGGCACACCAAGGCTTCGATGTGTGTGCCGACGACCATTGCCAACGCTATCAGGGCATTACGAGGCAAACAAACCCTCAGGTGGTGGAAGCCATTGCAGCCACTCGTGGGCAGGTGCTCACCTACGATGGGAAGATTTGTGATGCCCGCTTCTCCAAGTGTTGCGGCGGCACGACCGAGGTTTTTGAGTCATGTTGGGAGCCAGTCCGCCACCCCTATCTGGTGGCCAAGTCCGACCCCTATTGCCACACGACCGACCGGCGAATCCTCTCGCAAGTGCTGAACAACTACGACCAAGAGACCACGGACTTCTATCAGTGGACCGTGCGCTACACAACCGAAGAACTGAGCGAACTCGTCAGCCGCAAGTCGGGCATCGACTTCGGGCGCATTCTTGCTTTGGAACCCCTTCAGCGAGGCCCTTCAGGACGCATCATCACCCTGCGGATAGTGGGCGAGAAATGCACGGTGACTGTGGGCAAGGAACTGGAAATCCGCAAGTGGCTCAGCGAGTCGCACCTCTACTCCTCAGCCTTCACCGTGGAACAGACCGGCGACGGCTTCCTTCTGCACGGGCGAGGGTGGGGACATGGTGTGGGACTCTGCCAGATTGGTGCAGCCGTGATGGGCGACCAGGGCATTCCCTACCAAGAGATACTCTCCTTCTATTATCCCGGTGCAGAACTGACAAAACAATGGTGATATTTCTCCCACAGAACAGATAAAGACGTGACACTCAAGCAACAACACAGCCCGTGGCTCTGGATTCCGAGCCTTTGCGCCGCCGAAGAGATTCCGATGGCAGTGGTCATGTATGTGGCCCTCATCATGCTCATGCAGTTCGGAGCCAACGAGGTCATGGCCTCCTTCTATGCCGCCATGCTCTTCCTGCCGTGGGTCATGAAGTCTTATCTCTACAACATGGTGCGCAGGTCAGGCTCTTTCCGGCGCAACCTCCATGTGGTGGAGTCGCTCCTGTTCCTCTGCCTCATGGGCATTGCCGTCTATATCGCCGAAGCCAAGGTGGAAGTGTGGCTCCTCTTCCTGCTCCTGCTGCTCCTCTCCTGCCTTTGTGCGTGGCACGAACTCCTCTCCCGTCTCTACTACAGCCGAGTCCTCTCCCCCCATCAGCAACCTCTCTTCATGAACACCAAGATGCTCTCCTCGCAGGTGGTGCTGGTGGTCACCTACGGCCTGCTCATCATCGTAGCCGGCTTCTTCGAGGTCTTCTTTCGCAGTTATCAGAAGGCTTGGGCCATGGAGAGTTCCCTCGTGGCAGGCGGATTCCTCCTCTTTCTGGTGCTGAACGTCATCTTCCTGCCCACTCCCCGCATCAACGACCCTTACCGCCCCGACACGCTCTCCCACACCGTGAGGAAAGAACTGCATGTGCTCTCGCGCATTCAGCAGAAGCCCCACGTGCTGGCCGTCTTGCTCAGCCTCTTCCTCCTTCTCCTGCCTCCAGCCCTCATGTTCAACACCCGCGTCTTCTTCCTCTTCGCATCCGTCGAAACGGGCGGACTCGGCTGCTCGGTGCAGGATGTCGGCTTCGCCCAAGGCACCATCGGTGTGCTGGCCTTCTCCATCGGCATCACGTTGGGCCGTGCCTTGGCCCGCAAGCACGGCGACCCAGCCCTCTTCTGGCCCGCAGCCATCGTGCTGACCCTCTCGCCGCTCTCCTATCTGCTCATGGCACACCATCCACAGTCTGACAGCATGTTCCTCCTCTGCTGCACCACCTTTTTCGCCCAACTCTGCTTCGGCTTCGGACTCACCGTGTGCCGTCCCTTCGTCACCTACATCTCCGCACAGCGCTACCGCTATACCACCAATCCCCTCTATGTGCCCCTTGTGGCCAGCCTCATGGTCGTGCCCATGGCCCTGTCGGGATGGCTCTGCCAGACGCTGGGCCACCCCCTCTTCTTCACCCTCGCAGCCAGCCTCGCCCCCGTGGCTTGGCTGGTGACTGCAGTCTGTAAAACAAAACAATGGATAAACCAACTATGAATCAAAAGAAAGCAAAAGCCTACGCATGGGTGCCCAGCCTCTATCTGGGCGAATCATTACCATTTTCAGCCGTCATGCTTATATCGGTCATCATGTTCAAAGAACTGGGACTGACCGATGGACAAATCACGTTCTATACAGGTTGGCTCGGCCTTCCGTGGGTCATCAAGCCCATCTGGAGTCCGATAATAGATAACATCAAGACCAAACGCTGGTGGATTGTGTCCATGCAATTCTTCATGGGAGTCGCCTTGGCACTCGTCGCCTTCACCTTGCCCACCCCTTTCTGGTTCCAAGGGTCATTAGCCATTTTCGTGCTCATCGCTTTTGCCAGTGCCACCCACGACATCTCAGCCGATGGCTTCTACATCATCGGCCTGCCCGACAAGGAGCAGGAACTCTATGTGGGAGTGCGCAACACCTTCTACCGCATCGGCATGGTCATCGGGCAAGGAGGACTTGTGCTTCTGGCAGGCTATATACAGAATCTAATCAAGGAGGGTAACTTAGATTTTTCACTTTTCACATTTCACTTTTCACTTTCATCCATTATAGCCTCATGGATGGTGGTCTTCCTCATCTTGGGTGTCCTCATGTTCCTTTTGGGACTTTATCACGCCTTCATGCTTCCCAAGGTGGAAACCGAACACTTCGACTTCAAGGAGCAAATGTATGAGTTCAGCCGCACCCTGATAGTTTTCCTCACCAAACCCCACCTCATCTCAGCCCTCTGTTTCATCCTCCTGTTCCGTTTGCCCGAAGGACTCTTGACCAAGATAGTGCCCCTTTTCCTCACCCGCACCTCAGCCGAAGGCGGCCTCGGCATGAGCGATGTCGATTTCGGCTTCATCTACGGCACCCTCGGCGTCATCGGACTCCTCCTCGGCGGCATCGTGGGCGGATGGGCCGTGTCCAAATGGGGACTGAAACGCTGCCTCTGGCCCTTGGTGCTCTGCATCACCCTGCCCGACATCGTCTATGTTTATCTCAGTTATTACCCCACCGACAACCTCTGGCTCGTCGGCTCCTGTGTGTGCATCGAACAAATCGGCTACGGCCTTGGCTTTGCCGCCTACACCCTCTATCTCGTCACCTTCTCCCGAGGCGAACACTCCACCACCGTCTTCTCCATCTGCACCGCTGGCCAATACTTCGGTGGTGTGATGATTCCCGGCATGGTCTCCGGCCTCATCTCCGAAAACATCGGCTACCAGAGTTTCTTCTGGATCGTCATGGCCTTCTGCCTCGTCACCTTCGCCGTCACCGCATTTGTGAAGATTGAAGACCACCAGGAATAAAACCCTATTCCTCGACTACACAAAACCGTACCCCTCGATTGCGCCATACTGTAGCCGAGGGGTACACCCCTTCGTACCCCTCGGCTACGATAAGCAGCAGAAAAGAAAAACTTATGTTTTATGGTAGAGATGGGTGTGAGTGTGTAGTTGATATGCTTTACTCGCAGCGGTCTATACATATAAGTTCGGCCAAGTGCATCGGGTTGCACTTGGCCGAATGTTTGTTGTTTTATCTGCACTATTCCGCTCCATTTGTGGTTTTTATGCTGCGGAATGCTTGGGACTTACTTGTTGAGTGTGGGCTGTTTGGGCTCTGCTTGCTCGGTTTCTTCTCCTTCGGTTGTTTTTTCTTCTTCCTTGCTCTCAAACTCGGTGATGCCGTCGGCGGTGAGGATGTTGTACCATGAGAGGACTTTGCGCATGTCGCTGACACGCACACGATCTGTGTCGTAGGTGGGGAGAACTTCGGTGAAGAAGGCGATGATGTCGTCTTGTGAGGCTTTCTTGGGGGAAAGGTCGAGAGGCTTGTCGCCGTAGTGCTGTTTGATGGACTCGAAGACGGAGGCGAGGCTGACTTCGCTGTCGTCGTTGGTGTAGATGGAGATGTCGCCGAGCGACACTACGCGGTCGGCTCCGAAGGCTGGGATGCGCTTTTTCTGTGCATCGACGGTCTCGACGATGAGGCTCTTGTTGCCTCGTGACACGAGTTTGTAAAGCCCGGGCTTGCCTGAGATGGCGAGAATTTTCTTAATCATAGTTATTATTTACAATTAGACAATTTACTGATTTCTGTTTATTGAGCAATTTTGCTGTTTGGCTATTTGGGTGAGCATGAGGTCTATCTGTTCTGCGAGGTTCGCGATGCCATCGTTGAGGATGATGTGGTCGGCACGGCGGCGTTTTTCTTCTTCGTCCATCTGCTGGGCCATGCGTGCTTCGATTTGCTCGGAGGTGGCGTGGTCGCGCTTCATGGCTCGTTGCAGGCGGAGAGAGTGGGGGGCATAGACGAGTACGGTGACATCGACTGTGTCTTGGAATCCTGCTTCGAAGAGGATGGCGCTTTCTTGGGCCACGATGGAGGTGTTTTGCCGTTGTGTCCAGTTGGCGAAGTCTTCTCGCACTACGGGATGGACGATTCGGTTCACTTGGGCGGCATGTGTATTGTCGGCAAAGAGGAACTGCGCGATGGCGGGCTTGTTGAGTTGCTGCCCGATATAGGCGTTGCTGCCGATGAGTTGGCATAGTTGCTCTCTGATGACGGGGCTTTCCTGCATGAGGCGTTTGGCCTCGTCGTCGCACGAATAGACGGGGATGCCTCGCTGCTGCAGTAACTGGCAGACGTAGGACTTGCCGCTGCCGATGCCTCCTGTGATGCCGATGCGTGTCATTCTGTCACTTTCTCTATGATGAACTCCACGTATTCGGGGTTGATGCGCAGGTTGCGTATGTTCTTTGGCTGTTGGCGCACATGGACTTGGCAACGGTTGGAGTTGGTGGTCACTTCTTTGTAGTCAACCGCCAGCAGGAAGTCGTCGGCGGTGATTTCGTTGTAGAGGGTGGCGCTGATTAGGAAGGTGACTTTGGTCTTCAACGGGAAGGTGCGCAGGACTTTGTTGCTGGGGACGTTCTCGCTGTAGATGGGCACTTGCAGGGTCTTGTCGGTGAAGATATCGACACAGATTTGAGTTTCGATGGAGTCGGGGATGGCCTTGGCTCCGCGTGGCACCAGAAGTGCCAGTTTGGTCTGTAGCGTATCTTCGAGTTCGTTGTAGGTGACATTCTCGGTTTTGACGCTCTTGATGCTTCCAAACAGGTGGTTGGGGGCATAGATATCGACGGAGTCGGGAGTGAGGAGGGTGCCACACTGATAACGTCCGGCTGTTGTGGTGACGCGTCCATTGAAGATGACGGGTACGCGCTTGTGTTGCCCGTTGGAGTAGAAGGCTTCAATCTTGTTGGGCGATGTGGCGCGGAAGGTGAGTCCTTGAGGCTTTTTCTTCAGGACGGCTCGCCGCAGCACGTTGGAGTCGATGATGATTCTCCCCGTCTTTGTGTTGACCTCCTTGAAGTTGATGACCAACTCGTGGGGTTCGTTCTTCATGAACTTGTAGTAGAGGGCATCCCATCCTTTGCCTGTGTAGGACACGTTGACTTCAGAAGGTATTTCGCCTGTGAAGATGACGTTCTTGGGCTGGTCTTCAATTTCCAGTTTGTAGGGGATGACGACTTCAGCAGTCTCTTTGATGGACTGCATGAACCAGAAGATGATGGAAACCAGCAGGAACAGGAGGAACACAAGAAAATCACGGTTGAGTTTAATCAACCGCAATCTTCGTAGGATGACTTTGAAGAAGTCAGTGTTCATGTGCCTTTTACTGTATTAGAAGAAAGAGGAGGGAAGATATTTTTCTTGTTTTTTTACTGCTGCTGGGGCTGTTGGCTGCCTTCGGCAAAGATGTAGTTGCGGTCTATCTGTACCGTTACGCCTTTGGCAATCTCGATGGTGATGTAGGGCTGTCCCTCGTTGAGCGACTTCACTGTGCCGTAAACACCGCTGGATGTGATGACTTTGCTGCCGATGGTGAGTCCCTTGCGGAAGTTCTCGATTTCCTTCTGACGCTTGCGCTGTGGTTTAATCATGAAGAAATAGACAATGGCGAACATGGCCACAATCATGATAATCATGCTCCAATCGAAGCCACCTTTTGCAGCACCTTGTGCTGCCTGAATCAAGTTGAACATAGTTGTATTGGTTGTTTTTAAGTTTTTGCTTTATTATAAAATATGTGTATGTGAGGCGATGAAAAGGCTATGCCTTGGTGAGGATGTTTTCCTTTTTCAGCATCTTGGCCACCGCATCGATGATTCCGTTGACATAGCCGGCACTCTTCGGGGTGCTGTACCACTTGGCTATCTCCACATACTCGTTGATGGTGACGGAGATGGGAATCTGTGGGAAACTGAGCAATTCGGCTACGGCTATCTGCATGATGACAACATCCATGTAGGCCAGGCGGCTAAATTCCCAGTTCTTGATGCACTTGCCGATGAGGGAGCGGTAGTATTCGTCGTTCATGATGGTGCGGCGGAAGAGGCGTGTGGCAAACTCTTGGTCTTCGATGTCCTTATACTCTGGCACCAGTTCCTGGTTGGCACCTTTTTCGGGGCTGAAGCGCTTGATGGTTTTCAGCACGAAGGTGTCGATGACCTCGCGGTCGTCGTTCCAGTAGAGGCTCTGCTCTTCCAGAATGTCGTCGATGCGCTCGTCCTTCATGATGATGTTCTTGTAGAGTTTGCGCCACAGTTCTCGGTCATCGTTGTAGGTGACTTTGTCGAGAGCCATGTACTCGGCATAGTATTCGCTCTGGAGGATGTCGGCATAGAGTTTCTTCACATAGTCGAGGTCGTTGTCCCACGTCTTTTTCTTCGTATCGACAAAGTCGAGAAGTTGCTTGTTGATTTCGAGTTGTGCCGTGAACTGGTTGTCGATGAATCGGTGACTCACCTCGGCATCGATGTGGCCCACCTTGTTGAGGTGTTCCTGGTGCTCCACCTGCTGAAGCGCATAGCGCGACACGGCAACCATGAGCAAGAGCATATAGTTGTAGAGGTCGTATGCCTTCGAGAGGCTAAAAAGCAATTCCTTTTCGGCTGTGTCTATGTTTTTCCCGTTGTTCTGATAGTAAGCATACATGAGTTGTACGATTTTCAGACGGATGAGTGTGCGGTTAATCATAATGCAAAAAACTCTTTTTTTGTGTTATCTTGGCAGGAGACCAGCAGGGTGGTCTGATGCTTTGTTACTAATGTTTTAATTCTCTTCAAATCGAGTGCAAATTTAGTGATTTAATCTGAAAAAACCACTCTTTTTGTGCGAATGATTGCCAGAAACGGAAAAAAATGGGCGAAAATCTTGTACAGAACAAAAAAAAATGACAATTTTGTAGCAAATTTTCAATCAAACACTTAAAAAGACAAAGATTTTATAGAGATTCATTATGGGTGAAATTGACAAAGACTTGGTATATTCAGAAGGTATCAAGGCGGGCAAGCGCATCTACTATTTTGATGTGAAGCAGAGCAGAAATGGCGACAAGTATATTGCCATTACGGAGAGTAAGAAAATCAACGAGGGTACTCCTGAGGATCCCCGTTTCACATTCCAGAAGCACAAACTGTTCCTGTATAAGGAAGACTATGAGAAGTTCGTGGATGCCCTGAACCGCACACTGGGTGTGGCAAAGGGGGAAATCTCCATAGCCGATGCAGCGCAGGCGTCGGCAGCAGCCGAGGCTGCTCGCACTGGCTACGATGCTCCGGCGGCTGATGCCTCTGCACCTACAGACGATGCTGCTGGCGACAAGCAGGAGAAAAAGAGTTTCCTGGACAAGGTGAAGGACATCTTCTAACTCCAATAAACGAAAACTTTCGAAGTTGAATCAATTGGCAATTCATTGTTAGGAATGTTCGTCAGCGGTCGATAAAAGGGCCGCGAAGGGGGCGAAAGTCCTCAAATACAATCAGAAATGCAAAAAAAAGAGGGAAAACTTTTGTCATTCTCGGCAAAAGCCGTACCTTTGTGCCGCTTTTTTGGGCAACACATCAGCCCCACCTCGTGTGGAAGGCATCGTGTGATGGCGAATTAAGCGTGAGATGACTCCTTGAACGCGTTTCGGGGACGAGTCTTGAAAAAACTTAATTTATAGTAACACAAAAAACAAAAAATGAAAGAAATTACAATCAACGCCCAGGCTCGTACAGAGTATGGCAAGAAGGCCAGCCGTGACCTTCGTCGTGCTGGTCAGATTCCAGCCGTGTTCTATGGAGTGGAAAAAGGTGAGGATGGTCTTCCAGTGGCCAAGACCATCCAGATTTCAGAGAAGGAACTTGCAAAGTTGCTCTACACTCCCAATGTCTATATCGTCAACCTCGTGGTGGACGGCAAGGCTGTGAAGGCCATCCTGAAGGACCTGCAGTGCGACTTCGTGACAGACCGTCCTGTTCACGTTGACTTCTACCAGATTACAGAAGACAAGCCAGTTGTGTTCGAGATTCCTGTGAAACTCAATGGTCTTGCCGAGGGTGTACGTGCCGGTGGTAAACTGGTGCTCAACGTGCGCAAGTTGGCTGTGAAGGCCCCCTACACTCAGTTCCCCGACACACTCGACATCGATGTGACCGAACTCGGTCTTGGCAAGTCGATGAAGGTGGGTGCTCTCTCCTACGAGGGCCTCGAAATCATCACCTCGAAGGAAGTGGTTGTGTGCGCAGTTCGTATGACTCGTGCTGCTCGTGCCGCTGCTGCCGAGACTGCTGAGTAAATTCCCGACGCGGAAACAATGTAAAAGCATGAGAGTGTATCGTTCCCCCGACGGGGTGTTCGGTACACTCTCTCTCTTTAAAGTAGGTAAACAAAAAGAGTTTATAGGATGCGGCAAGCCGCATTGTTTTCTTGGACAATAATTTCCAATAATTTCTAATAATTGGTTCCGATAATAATTATTGGATAAAATTATCGTTAATTATCGGGAATTATTGTCCGAAAAACAAGCCGCTTGCGGCGAAAAAGGAGAAAAAATATTGTATAAGATAATTTTGTGTAGTTACTTAAGAAACAAATTAGCATAATTAGAATAATTTTATCCACTAATTTTAATTACTCAACTTTCGGAAGTACACAACTTGTTCATATTAACACGAATTACACGAAAATATACAAACGATGCAGTACAAAAAAACTATTACACAAAGCACCTTCGGTGCGACGAAGCACACGAAGCCATCCGGATGGTTCGTGTCATTGGTTGCCGCTTGCGGTTTCGTGTTCTTTTTTCCCGCATGGTTTTGTGAACATTCGTGTCATTCGTGTTGAAATGAGCAGTTGGTGGTACGATAATCATTTAATTTTGTGTAGTTACTTATAAAATAATGTGGTTGTTTGATTTGTTTCGGGCCAAGAAGGCCGAAACGGTAGATAATAGTATGAAATATTTGATAGTGGGGCTGGGCAACATCGGCAGCGAATATGTGGGTACACGCCACAACATCGGCTTCCGGGTGATTGATGCCTTTGCCCAAAAGCAGAGTGCGGAGTGGATGGACAAACGCTACGGTGCCATCGCCAAGACACGTGTGAAGAATGCCGAGTTGACTCTCCTGAAACCCTCCACCTACATGAACCTCTCGGGACAAGCCGTGCGCTACTGGGCGCAGCAAGAGAAAATCCCCATGGAGAACATCTTGGTCATAGTCGATGACCTGAGCCTTCCCGTGGGCAAGATTCGCATGCGCGGCAGTGGCAGTGCCGGAGGACACAACGGGCTGAAAAACATAGAGTCGTGCATGATGACCCAGAACTACGCCCGCATCAAGTTCGGCATCGGCAACGAGTTTCCCCGTGGTGGGCAGATAGACTTTGTGCTTGGCCAGTTCAGCGACGAAGACAACAAACTTGTTGACGAAAAACTTGACTACGTGGGCGAGATGATTAAGAGTTTCTGCTTGCAGGGCCTCGACCGCACCATGAATCAGTACAACAAGAAAAACTAACCGTTTTTTAGTTCTAAACAAAACTTTCGGAAGTTATAAAAACCACGGATTGCACATTACACAGATTTTATGCTAAGAGAAATTTTGACAGATTGCACAGATTCTTGCTTCTTGGCGAAAGCCCATTCGGATGGCTTCAAGAGTCGTCACGACTCTAATCTGTGCAATCAAGAAAGAACCTTTAGTTCGGCGTAGCCAATCTGTGTAATAGGCAACCCACCAGCGGATAAAATCAGAGTAATCCGTGTAATCTGTGGTGAAAAAGAACTCCCGAAACTTCAATTCTTAACCACTCACTTTTATGGAAGCAAGATTAGACAAGTGGCTCTGGGCGGCCCGCATCTTCAAGACCCGCTCCATTGCTGCCGATGCCTGCAAGAACGGGCGCATCACCATCGGCGGTGTAAAGCAGAAAGCCTCCAAGATGGTGAAGGAAGGCGATGTGATAGAAGTGCGCAAGCCCCCCATCACCTACGCCTTCAAAGTCTTGAAAGCCATCCAGAACCGCGTGGGCGCAAAACTCGTTCCCGAGGTGCTGGAAAACGTGACTCCGAAAGAGCAATTGGAACTCCTCGAGATGAACCGCATCAGCGGTTTCGTCGGCAGGGCGCGCGGCACAGGCCGTCCCACCAAGAAGGAGCGCCGCGAACTCGACGACTTCATCCAGCCCGCCTTCTTCGGCGACTTCGACTTTGACTTCGATGAGGAAGACGACGAGGAAGAACTCGACGAAGGGTTAGAGTAGAAAATAAGCAGGGTACAGAACGATATAAAATTGTTCATAAACACGGAACGGGGCAGCACCGAGTAGGGTGCTGCCCCGTTCCGTGTTTATGCGCTTTCAACCCGTCAAAACAGGTGTGAGTCACACCCCCTCCATAGGTGTGAGTCACACCTGTGGTATAGGTGTGAGTCACACCTGTTTTGGGGGACTTGAACATGTTGTTTTGTTTCAGCCTCGTGTGGCTGGTTGGCCGAGTTCCTGCTCGGTTATCTGGCAGATGTTCACCACTGCAGTCATGCCACCAATATTGAGGTCGTCACCTCGTTTTTTTCGTCTTTTTAGTAAAAAAACATTTGCCGCAGCCTTCACATTCACTTTTTTTTCCCTACCTTTGCCCCTGCAAGCGTTCGGCATCCGTGCCGTCCGTCCTTGCAGACATCGTGGGTATATTGAATCAACGTATTCAATTCTGAAGGTTCTAAGTTCAAAAATAACCCGACCAAGTTATGCAGAGAACCGAAGGAATGAGAGTACGTCTATATCGTATAGGCGTACCCCTTCCTTTTCATTTCTCTGCAATGGTTACTCTTGGTCGGGTGCTCCAGAACTTAGGGATGAAACTGCGGAAGGTGGTACGTTTTCATTTTGTCCCCACTGTTGCTGACCAATACATTAGATTTCAAAAGCACCCGACCAACCATGCAACCGAATCTAACACAGGCGAGCCATACCCCTGCACCAACGTATGGCATCAACGACATTCTCGACGACATCCGCCGAAAGTCCCTTACGGAACGGGAGAAGGGACAGGATTTCGAGCGACTGATGAAACTATGGTTTCTCACCGACCCCCGCTATACAAATTTGGAACGGGTGTGGCTGTGGGAGGAGTTCCCTGAAAGGAAAGACTTCGGGGGCACCGACCTGGGCATCGACCTCGTGGCACGTACCGACACGGGCGACTACTGGGCCATCCAGTGCAAGTGCTACGACGAGGACACCACCATCGAGAAAGGCATGGTGGATAGTTTCTTGGCCAACTCCATCCGCACCTTTACCGAAGACGAGACCTTCCAGACATGTGGCTTCAGCAACCTCGTGTGGGTGGAAACCACACGCCGTCCGTGGGGAGTGAATGCACAGAAAGCCATCACCAACCTCACCTTGCCTTTCAACAAAATCAATCTTTACGAACTGGAAAGTTCGTCGGTCGATTGGCAGAAACTCCGTCAGGGACTCTACGGCAAGAAGGCACAACTCTCGGGCAAGCAGCCACGCGCCCACCAACTCCGTGCCATGGCCGACACCTACCGCCATTTTGTGGAAGAAGGCAACGAACGTGGCAAACTCATCATGGCGTGTGGCACAGGTAAGACCTACACCTCGCTGAAAATAGCCGAACAAATCACGGAGAAGGATGGCTTCATCCTCTTCCTCGTGCCGAGCATCGCCCTGTTGGGACAGACCCTCAATGCGTGGATGAGCGACCGCACCGACGATATGCGTGCCATCTGCATCTGCTCCGATGCCAAGGTGAGCCGCAAGATGCAGGACGATGATGCCACCGATGCCAGCATACAGGAACTGGCTGTGCCTGCCTCTACCAACGTGAAGTCGGTGCTGCGGCAGTTGCGCCGTTACGAGAAAGAACCTGTGCGCATTGTGATTTTCTCCACCTATCAGAGCATCGATGTGGTGAGCGATGCCCTTCATCAGTATGGGCGTGTTGTTGACCTCTGCATTTGCGACGAGGCACACCGCACCACGGGCGTGAAACTGAAAGACCGCGACGAGTCGAACTTCACCAAGGTGCACAACAACGACCTCATTCCTGCCCGCCGTCGGCTCTACATGACCGCCACGCCACGACTCTATCGCGAGTCGGTCAAGGTGAAGGCTGCCGAGAACGACGACATCCTCTGCTCGATGGACGACGAGGGCATTTATGGCAAGGAGTTCCACCGCCTCACCTTCAACGATGCCGTCAGTCAGGGATTGCTGTGCGACTACAAGGTGCTGGTGCTCACCGTCAGCGAAGAAGACATTCCTAAGAGCATGGCAGACAACATCAAGGCACAGTACAATGCAGCCTCGGAAGCGGACAAGCCGAAAGAGTTGCAGTTTGACGATGCCACCAAACTGATAGGCTGCATCAACGGCCTCTCCAAGCGCATCAAGGGCGACCACGGCGTGACCCTCGAGCAAGACCCTGTGCTGATGCACCGAGCCGTAGCCTTCTGCCAGACCATCAACCCCACCAAGAGCAACCCCAACTTCTCATCCACCCAGATAGCCCGCTACTTCTCGCAAGTGAGCACCGACTACAAGAAAGACCTCTCTGAGCAGGAGGCGGAGCATGTGGTGAACATCAAGGCACAACACATCGACGGCTCGATGGATGCCGCTACCAGAAACGAGAAGTTGGCATGGCTGAAGGCAGAGGCTGCCGACCCCAACGAGTGCCGAGTGCTGTGCAATGTGCGCTGTCTGAGCGAAGGGGTGGATGTGCCCGCTCTCGATGCCGTCATTTTCCTTTCGCCACGCAACAGCGAGGTGGAGGTGGTGCAGTCGGTGGGGCGTGTGATGCGCACTTTCGGCAAGAACACCGATAAGGAGAAGAAATACGGCTACATCATCATCCCCGTCATCGTGCCGAGCGATGTCACCCCCGAGCAGGCATTGAACGACAACGAGCGCTTCAAAGTGGTGTGGACCATTCTTAATGCTCTCCGAAGCCACGACGAAGCGTTTAACGCGCATGTCAACCAAATCAACCTGAACAAGAAACGTCCCGATAAAATTATTGCTGGCGGTGTGCCGAGCGGCAGTTACTCGATGGCGGAGGATGTCTATTCCTCCACGATGCGTGAGGCAGGCGATGAGGACGATGCCATCATGCTTGATACGGCACAGGTTGCACAGCAGTTGGAACTCCGATTCGGTGCTTTGCAGGATGGCATTTACGCCAAACTGGTGGAGAAGGTGGGCGATAAACTCTATTGGGAGAACTGGGCAAAGTCGGTCGGCGAGATTGCTCGCAAGTTTATCGAACGCATCACACGGATGGTGAAGGAGAATCCGACTGCCCGTGAGCACTTCCAAGAGTTTGTGGCTGGTCTGCAACGCAACATCAATCCGAGTGTGGATGAGGGACAAGCCATCGAGATGCTGGCCCAACACATGATTATGCGGCCCGTGTTCGATGCCTTGTTCAACGACTATCAGTTTGTCAACAACAACGCGGTGAGCAAGTCGATGCAGTTCATGCTGGAGTTTCTCGAATCGGAAGGTTTCGAGATGGATACGCAGGTGCTGGACAAGTTCTACCAGTCGGTGCGCATCAATGTGGGCAACATTGACAATCTGGAGGGCAAGCAGACCGTCATCAAGAACCTCTACGAGAAGTTCTTCAAGGGCGCATTCCCGCTCACCGTGGAGAAACTTGGCATTGTCTATACGCCAGTGGAGTGCGTGGATTTCATCATCCATTCGGTCGAGGACATCTTGCGTGAGGACTTCAACACGTCGCTGACTGAGGAGAATGTACACATCCTCGATCCCTTTGTGGGAACGGGCACATTCATCACTCGCCTGATGCAGAGCGGACTCATCAAGAATGAAGACTTGCGGCGCAAGTACAAGAACGAGATTCATTGCAACGAAATAGTCCTCTTGGCTTACTATATTGCCGACATCAACATCGAGAGTGTCTATCACGACCTGATGGGCAGCGACCAACCCGACTACTTGCCCTACGACGGCATCTGCCTGACCGACACTTTCCAACTGAACGAACACGGTGACAAAGACATCTTTTCCCAACTTCTGCCCGAAAACTCGGAACGGGTGATTAAGCAGAAGAAAGCACCAGTGAGGGTGATACTTGGGAATCCTCCGTACTCGGTGGGACAGAACTCGGCAAACGACAATGCACAGAACTTGAAGTACCCACATCTTGACAAGCGAGTGGCAGATACATACGCGGCGCATACTAATGCGACCAACAAGAACTCCCTTTACGATAGTTACATCAAGGCTTTCCGATGGGCGAGCGACCGCATTGCCCAATGCCCCGATGGTGGCATTGTGGCATTCATCAGTAATGGGGCATGGATAGACGGCAATGCCCAAGATGGTATGCGCCAATGCCTCGAACACGAGTTTGACAAAATCTATATTTTCAATCTGCGAGGTAATCAGCGCACCAGCGGTGAACTTTCTCGCAAAGAAGGTGGTAAGATTTTTGGCTCTGGCTCTCGCACCCCCATAGCCATCACCATCTTAGTCAAAAAAGCAAAAAATAATTCATGAATAATTCGTGGATAATTCATGAACATTCGTGTTTTTTCTTCAACATAAATTATCACAAATTATCCACGAATTAATCATAAATAATTAGTATTATGGCAACGATTTATTATCACGATATTGGCGACTATCTGAGTCGCGAACAGAAACTGAAAATGGTGCATGACTTCCGCTCTGTCAAGGGAATGGAGTGGACGGAGATTGTGCCGAACGAAAAAGAGGACTGGATAAATGTGAGGGATGGGGTGTTTGACACGATGGTATTGCTTGGAGATAAGGATGATAAAGCCAATAAACGAACATTTTTTGTTCCATATTATAGCAATGGGCTGAAAACACAGCGAGATGCTTGGTGTTACAACTCTTCGCAAACAATCCTTGGAGATAATATGCGGCGAACAATCGAGTTCTACAATTCTCAAGTGCATAATGTAGAGTCTGTGGATAAAGTCGAATATAATGACACAAAGTTTAGTTGGACGAGAGCTTGCTTGAATGATTTCCGAAAAAAGAAAACCTATCACTATAAAGATGGATTATTTATGGAATCTTTATATCGTCCTTTTTTTCGTCAATGCCTTTTTTATTATCGGCCATTAAATGAGATGATGTATCAAATGCCTAAATTGTATCCAACAAAAGAACAGAAGAACACTATAATATGCGTCCAAGGATTGGGGGCGACTAAAGAGTATTCCGTTCTTATGAGCAATAGCATCGTTGACTTGGGATTTAATGCAGCATGTCAATGTTTTCCTCTCTACTACTACGAAGAGAACACCCATAAACAGAAGACGCTCTTTGATGATACTCTCGATGATGACTACATCCGTCATGATGGCATAACGGACTGGATATTGAAGGAGGTGCGGAGCCGCTACAATGGGGCAAAGAACATCACGAAGGAGATGATTTTCTACTATGTCTATGGCTTGTTGCACTCGAAGGACTACCGTGAGCGTTTCGCTGCCGACCTGAAGAAGTCGCTGCCAAGAATCCCCATCGTGGAGCGCATCGAGGACTTCATGGCGTTCTATAAGGCTGGCAAGCAACTGGCAGAACTCCATCTGAACTACGAGGAGGTGCCTCCGCATCCCGAAGTGGTGGTACACATCACCGCCCAACGTGCCGACCAAGACGATTACGACTATTTCCGTGTGGATCCGAAGATGAAGTTCCGTAGCAAGGACGACAAGAGCGTCATCCTCTACAACGCCAACATCCGTCTGGAGCATATTCCCCTAAAAGCCTACGACTACATCGTGAACGGCAAGAGTGCCATCGAGTGGATTGTGGAACGCTACTGTGTCTCCATCGACAAGAAGTCGCTCATCAAGAACGATGCCAACGATTGGGGACGTGAACACCAGAAACCTCGCTACATCCTTGACCTCCTCCTCTCCGTCATCAATGTCAGCACCCAAACGGTCGATATCGTCAACTCCCTTCCCCGACTGACGTTCGACTGATGTCGATTTTCCTCCCCCAGAGCCTTGAAAGCAGCGAGGGAACTTGGCTCATTGGCCAAGTTCCCTCGCTGTGATTCGGCAGATGTTCACCACTGTCATCATGGCCTTCTCCAGACTCTGAACGGGACAGAACTCGTGGGGGCCGTGGAAGTTGAGGCCGCCGGCAAAAATGTTGGGGCAGGGTAGGCCCATGAAGGAAAGTTGTGCTCCGTCGGTTCCGCCTCGGATGGCACGGACCTTGGGTGTCATGCCTGCTTCTTCGATGGCTTGCTTGGCTATGTCGATGATGTACATCTTGTCCTCCAGTTTCTCGCGCATGTTGTAGTATTGGTCTTTCAGTTCGAGCGTGGCGATGTTTCCATATTTCTCGTTGATAGATTCCACAACATCTGAAATTTCTGCTTTTCTGCTTTCGAAATACTCTCGGTCATGGTCGCGGATGATGAAGGAGAGTTGGGCCTTCTCCACCGAGCCGCTGACGTTGGTCAGATGGAAGAAACCTTCGTAGCCTTCGGTGGTCTCGGGTGTTTCGTCGGCAGGCAGCATGCTGACCAGTTCGGTGGCGATGCGGGCTGCGTTGACCATCTTGTCTTTGGCATAGCCGGGATGTACCGAACAGCCGTTGATGGTGATTTTGGCCGAAGCGGCGTTGAAATTCTCAAACTCAATCTCGCCCACTTCGCTGCCGTCCATTGTGTAGGCAAACTCACAACCAAACTTTTCCACGTCGAAGTGGTGTGCCCCGAGGCCAATCTCTTCGTCGGGGTTGAAACCCACGCGAATCTTGCCGTGCTTGATGTCGGGGTGCTGTTGCAGATAGACCATCGCCTGCACGATTTCGGCAATGCCAGCCTTGTCGTCGGCTCCGAGTAGGGTGGTGCCGTCGGTCACGATGAGGTCTTCGCCCTTGTGCTGGAGCAGTTCGGGAAACTTTTCCACCGAGGTGACGATGCCTTCGGACAGGACGATGTCGGTGCCGTCGTAGTGTTCAACAATGCGCGGCTTCACGTTCTGGCCTGATGCGTCGGGGCTGGTGTCCATGTGGGCAATGAAGCCGATGGTGGGCACGTGCTTGTCGGTGTTGGCCGGCAGGGTGGCATAGAGATAGCCCAGTTCGTCCAGTTCTACGTCTTGCAGTCCTTCGGCTACGAGTTCCTTCTTGAGGTATTCGGCAAAGATGCGTTGTTTCTCTGTCGAGGGTGTCACCCCCGTTTCTTCTGACGACTGTGTGTCGTAGGAGACATAATTCAAGAATCTTTCAACTATATCCATTTTCTTTCTTCTTTTTTATTCTTCAGCACAAAACATGGGGTCCCAGCAGGGCAGCAGGGTGGGTTTCTGCTGGCATGCCTTCAGGATTCTCTCCGATGCGTATTTTTTGTTGATGACAAGGCGGAACATGTAGTTGTCAAACCATTCGTCAGTCATGATGATGTGGCCTTGATGTCCACTGCTGGCTCCCCAAGAGTTTTCGACCATCCACTTGAGAGGTTTGCCGTTGTCGTCGAGGTCAACAGCCTTGAGCGTCATGGCATGCGTGGAACCAGAGTCGAAGGACTTGATTCTCTGTGCCTTGTCCATGCCGAAGTGGACACCAAAGATGTTGTCATAGTCGAAGTTCTTGAGGTCGGCAATGCCGCGTGAACGGTCAAGGTATTTGCCCACATCGCAGGAGAAGTACATCATGGTGCTGTCCTTGATGGAGGCGATGGCCGCCTCTTTGATGTCTTGCATAGGCACGTTGAGGTAGAGCCAGTTATGGCCATCGTAAGTGTGGCGGTCGTACTGGATTTCGTAGGTTTTCCAGTAGTCGCGGGTGGGGTCGTTCATCAGCATGATGTAGTCGTTTTGTAGGTCGAGACCGATGAACTCCTTGTAGAATTCCTGTGGCGTGTAGCGTTCGGGCGTGTTGACAATGCGTCCATCGCGGTCTTTGGGTGCCCACATGAACTCAGTGACGGGGGTACCAAAACCTAAAGTAAGCATGTGGTAAATCTCTGACAGGAATTTCTCCTTTTGTGCCTGCAGTTCATTGTCTGAAGCCTTCGGGTTGTCGCGCAAGGCCAAAGCATCCTCTCGCAGTTTCCGCGAGAGGAATTGGGTGAACTGGTAGGTGTGGTTAGAAGTGTAAGTTTCAGGCATCACGCCCTTAGGAACTAAACCATATTTTGCCACGAGGTCGGCCACGCCCGTGAAGGTGCCGCCGTCGGAGAGGGGGTTCTGGAAGAGCCACCTCACCGTCTGGTCGTCCATCGGTTTCTTGCGTGTGTCGATGATGGCTTGCAGAAAGAGGTTGGACTTCTCCAACTGGTCGTAGAAAAACAGGTAATTCTGCGAGAACTCCATGCTGGGCAGGGAATGTTCCTTTATCATTTTGGCTCTCAACATGTTCAAGCCGGTGAAAAGCCAGCAACGTCCAGATGACTCCTGGTCGGTGATGCCCTTTGAGGGAACGGAGTTGGAGAAGTAGGTGTTCTGCTCCACTTGGTTGTCTTGATTGAGTGCCAGTGCCGAAACGGGTCCGGCAGCCAGGGCGTTCTTGATGGCTCGTTCACTGCCCACAAGTTGATTTTCTTTCGCAAACCTTGCAAGCATCTCTTGCGAAATGCTTTGTGAAAATGCTGTCGTGGCGCACCCCAGCAGCATCAGGGTAAGTGCTTTTTTTGTCATGATAGTTTTCTATAAATGGATGATTGTAGTTGCTTGCTCTTCATTTTCAATGCGAATTTAGAAAAAAAACTTCGGACAGACTCTTTATTCCATAATTTATTCTTAACTTTGTTCCGTTTTTGTCATTTTTTATGATAATAAATGTAAAAAACATTCGTTATATAGAAGTAAAAATTGTGTAATAAAAAATAATGAATTCAGAGCAAGAGCCGACAAATATAGATGGGATGAACGGATTTGAGCGGACGATAAAACGCATAGCCGATGTCATCGGTGCTGTGTTGTTGTTGATTGTCTTGTCGCCAATCTTTCTTTTGATTTATATAAGACAGAAGATGGACGGAACGGGTCCCGCCATATATAGCCAAGAGCGCATAGGAAAAGGAGGAAAACCTTTCCGTATATATAAGTTCAGAACGATGATAGTGGATGCTGAGAAAGGTGGTGTTCCTCAGTTGGAACAAGATGATGACCCCCGTCTGACTGATTTTGGAAAAGTGCTTCGTAAAAGGCATTGGGATGAACTTCCCCAGATATGGAATGTCTTGAAAGGTGACATGTCTTTTGTCGGCTATCGTCCAGAACGTCTGTATTTTATCAATCAGATCATGGAGCATAATTCGGACTATCAATTGCTGTATCAATCCCTTCCAGGAGTGACATCATTAGCCACCATCCAAAATGGTTATACCGATACGATGGAGAAAATGCTCAAAAGACTTGACATGGATCTCTACTATTTGCGTCATCGCACTCTTTGGGGGGATGCCAAAATTATATTTCAAACATTGTTTAATCTCTAAAGATGAATATATTAACCGCCATGAAGGTTTCTTCAGTATTGAGAATTTCGTTAATAGTGGGACTTCTTTGTTCCTTCTCCCCTGCTTTCTCACAATCCATGTCGGACAGCCAAGTGATTGAGTATGTGAAGAAGGAACAGGAACGAGGCTCTTCTCAGCAGAAGATAGTGACAGAACTGCTGAAGAAAGGAGTGACAACGGTGCAGTTGCGTCGCATCCGCAAGAAATATGAGGCAGAACAGCAGAATCTGGGTGCTTCCGATTTGACAGGAAGAGACGGAAACAAGTCAAAAAACCGTCTTCGTCAGGAGCAACAGCAGCGAGGCGAGCAAAGCCAGATGCAAAACCAATATATGGTGCAGTCGCAACAGCGGATGCAAAACCGAAACTATGGCACGATGGAAGAACGCCAACGCGCCCTGAACGGTGAGATTGCCTTCATGGACATCGACTCATTGCTGTATTATCAGAATAAGTTGAATGATGAAAATCAAGTGTTTGGCCGAAACATCTTCAACAACCAGATGCTCACCTTTCAGCCCAACATGAACATGGCCACTCCGACCAACTACCGTTTAGGGGCAGGCGATGAGGTGATTATAGATGTGTGGGGGGCTTCGCAAGAAACTTTCACAGAGACGATTTCTCCCGATGGGGTGATTACTATCTCTGGAATAGGACCTTGCAAGATTGGAGGCATGAGCGTGAATGAGGCCACCTCCTACCTGCGTTCGCGTCTGGGACAATTCTACTCAGACTCAAACATTCAGTTGGCAGTGGGAGGCACTCGCAGCATCCAAGTACAGGTGATGGGTGAAGTGAACATGCCAGGCACCTACACGCTGAGTTCTCTTTCTTCTGCTTTCAATGCTCTCTATGCCGCAGGGGGTATCAACGATATTGGTACACTTCGCGACATTAAGGTGTATCGCCAAGGACGTATCATCGCTTCCATCGATGTGTATGATTATTTGGTGCATGGGAACTCTCGTGGTGATGTGCATCTGAATGACAATGACATCATTGTGGTGGGGCCCTACGATGCGTTGGTGGAGATTCATGGAAAAGTGAAGCGTCCGATGTTTTATGAGATGAAACGCAACGAAACACTGGCCACTCTGCTTGACTATACAGGAGGATTCACGGGGGATGCCTATAAGAAGAGCATCCGTGTGACTCGTAAAAACGGGGTTGAGTACTCGATGCACACTGTTGGCGAGTTTGACTGGAGTGCATTCAACTTGTCGGATGGCGATTCCATCTATGTGGATAGCGTTCTGGCTCGCTATTCCAACATGGTGGAGGTGCGTGGTGCTGTCTTTCATGGCGGAATGTATGAGTTGGGCGGCAATATCAGTAGTGTGAGAGAGTTGGTTGAGGCTGCCGATGGCTTGCGCGAAGATGCCTTTACCAATCGTGCTGTGATGCACAGAGAGAAGGAAGACTTGACCTTGGAAGTTCTGGCTGTCGATATCCGTGGCATCATGAACGGCACGGTGGCAGACATCCCTCTGCGTAAAAACGATGTGCTGTTCATTCCCAGCAAGCGCGACATGGAAGGCGAACGGACGCTCTCTATCACAGGAGAGGTGCATTATCCTGGCACATACGTCTATGCCGACAACACGACCATCGAAGACCTTGTTTTGCAGGCAGGTGGCCTGACCGAAGCCGCATCGACCGTGAAGGTCAACGTGTATCGCCGCATCAGTGATTCTCATTCCTTGACGAACGATGAACGTCTCACCGAAACCTTCTCATTCGCACTGAAAGATGGTTTTGTGATAGATGGCGAACAGGGATTTGTCTTGCAGCCATACGACCAGGTGGTGGTGAGGACGAGTCCTTCCTATGCAACTCAGAAAAATGTGAGCGTGGAGGGTTCCGTCAACTTTGCAGGTTCTTATGCCATGTCGGGTAAGAACTATACGCTGAGTGACCTCGTGAAGGATGCAGGAGGGCTGGACAGTTTTGGCTATGCCAAGGGAGCCCGTCTGGAACGTCGCATGACAGAAGAGGAGCGCAAGCAACAAGAAGCCTCGCTGCGTGCCGCACAGATAGCACTGTATGAGGAAGCAATGCAGAAAGAAACTTCGGGCAACTATAATCTCGAACGTGCAGACTCTCTTCTGATGATGAAACTGGACATAGGCAACACCTTCCCTGTGGCCATAGACTTGGAAGAAGCCATGAGGCATCCGAAGGGCGACGAAGACATCGTTCTGCGTGAAGGTGACCGCTTGATTGTTCCTCAATATTCTCCAACGGTGAAGGTGTCGGGCGATGTGATGTACCCCATCTCCATGAACTACAAGAAGGGAGAGTCGCTCAAATACTACATAGAACATGCTGGCGGCTATGGTGACAATGCTCGAAAAAGGCGTGTTTATGCAGTCTATATGAATGGTTCTGTGGAATTGCTGAAACATTCAAGTAAAAAAGCCGTCCAACCCGGATGTACCATTGTGGTGCCATCGAAGAAGCGCAAGGACAAGATGACAACTGCCGAGTATGCAGCAATGGGAACATCGGCTGCCTCCATCGCAACGATGATGGTAACCATTGCTAATATTCTCAAATAGAAAACGGGTGCGATAAATATGAGTAAGTTTCAGCAGAAGCCGTTGTTTTTATTTTGATTCAAGTAATTATGGAAGAAACTGATAAACAGCAAGTCATAGACTTACAAAAGATTGTTCGTATATTGTGGAGCAAGAAGAAATTGTTCTACAAAGTGTGGGCAATAACCTTTATTCTCTCTTGTGTCTGGATATTTCCTCAACCGCGCTACTACACTGCCGAGGTGAAACTTGCTCCCGAAATGAATGGTGAGAATATAGGAGGGGGTCTTTCCAGTATTGCTTCTTCTTTCGGCTTTAACATTGGTGGAATGGGAGGACAAGATGCTATCTATCCAGAATTGTATCCTGACCTCTTTGAAAGTCCTGAATTTATTGTGGGTCTTTATGGCATTCAGATAAGAACCAAACAAGATGACCTCTCTACAAATTACTTCACCTACATGGAGAAATATCAGAAACCTAATCCGTTACTGATTCCTTATAATAAGTTAACGAGTTGGATAAGAGAACTCTTTGAAGATGAAGATCCTATTCCTCGCGGAACAGGTAATGGAAACATCGATCCTTTCATGATGAATCGTAAGGATTATGAATTGATGATGACTGTTATGGAGAACATTAAATGTTCAGTGGATAAGAAGACGAGTGTGATATCGATTGTAGTCAAAGATCAAGATCCTTTGGTTTGTGCCATGATGGCTGATAGTGTGAAAACACATCTGCAATCATTCATCGTTAGGTATCGTACAAGCAAGGTGAGTGAAGATGTAAGGCATTATCAGCAGATGCGTGATAGTGCAGAACTTGAATACGACAAAGCCATCGAGGTTTATAGTCGCTATTGCGATGCACATAAAGGTGTCATTCTTCAAAGTTTCCAGAGTGAACGTGATAAGTTGGAGGGTGAACTGGCTCTCAAACAAAATTCTCTGTCTGCGATAGAGGCACAGTTGCAGGCGACCAAGGTGAAGTTGCAAGAGAAAACTCCTGCTTTTACGACTTTGCAGAGTGCTATAGTTCCTGTAAAACCTGCTGGACCTAAGCGAATGTTGTTCGTCATCGGTATGCTTATCCTGGCGACAACCATAAGGGCGTTTCTGCTCATTCGCAAATACATTAAATGACATGACATAAGATGGATAATGAGTCTTTGAAACATAGGACATTCAACGGAATGAAGTGGGGGGTGCTGGATAATCTTGCCAATTCTGGAGTTACCTTTCTTGTTGGCCTGATACTTGCCCGGATGCTTACCCCTGCAGAGTTCGGCATCATTGGCATCATCACCATCTTCATTAATATTTCAATTGTCATTATCGATGGGGGATATGCTACAGCCCTCATACGGAAACCCAATGCAACCAAAGACGACTACAACACAGTCTTTTTCATCAATATCCTTATATCAGTTGGTCTGATGCTTGTGTTATACATATCGTCAGGTGTAATTGCAAATTTCTTCAATCAACCCTCTCTCTCCGTTGTCTTACCTGCTATGAGTATCATACTTCTGTTCAATGCATGCAGCATGATTCAGAAGACATTACTGGTAAAACAGTTTGACTTCAAGTCGCAGGCATATGTTTCGCTCGTCAGTTCAGTAACCAGTGGTCTGATTGGCATCGGAGCCGCTTATAAAGGCTTTGGAATCTGGGCACTTGCCTTCCAGCAGATATCCCGTCAGTTCATTATGATGATTGGCCTCTGGATTGCCAACCATTGGATTCCGATGTTACGATTCTCAATAGATAGTTTCAAGGATATGTTCGGATTCGGCTCAAAAATACTTATAGCCAACGTCATCAACTCTATTTACAAAGACATTTTCCTTACTGTTATCGGAAAAATGTACACAGTCCGCGATCTTGGCTACTACAATCGTGCCGAGCAGTTTAATCTGATATTCAGCAACAATTTCGGACAGATAGTGCAGAAGGTGTCACTCTCGTCATTCAGTCAGATACAGCACGATTCAGATCGTTTTCTTTTCTCTCATCGGAAAATGGTTCGTTATATAGGGATGTTCACCTTTGCAGCCGTATTTGGACTTGCAGCAATTGCAAAGCCTCTCATCATCACACTTATCGGGAGCAAATGGGAACCATCGGTATATCTCCTGCAGATTATGAGTCTATATGCTGCCATCTATCCCCTGCACCAACTGAACTTGAATGTTCTCCATGTAAGGAAACGCAGCGACCTTTTCCTTCGACTCGAAGTCTTAAAGAAAATCCTATTCATTCCTGTTATATGTGTAGGCTTTTTCTTCGAACTGCAGTTCATGCTCTGGGCAGCAGTCATATATTATTACATCGAATTTTTCGTGAATAGTTGGTATTCCAAGTCTCTTTCCGGGTATGGCACATGGCAGCAAATCAAAGACCTTTTTCCCATGTATGTCATATCCATTTTTGTGTCAGCAGCAGTCTGGATGATAACGATGATTAACATGCCATATTGGGCGATGCTGCCTGTGCAGATTATAGGTGCAGTGGTGTTGTATGCGCTCCTTTATTCGTTTATGCGTCTGCCTGAGTTTATAGAATTGAGAACCTTCATTTTGAAAAGAATAAGAAGAAAATGAAAATGGCAGGTAACAGATATGATTGGATTCTTTTCTTCTTGGTCGCATTACTTGTTTTTGGCTCGATAGGTAATGGAGCACAGCCAGTGCGTCTGTTCATTCTTGCTATATCTCCATTCATGCTGACAGATACCATGCGGGGAGCCCATAAGGGTGTGTATTATTATCGTTTTGAATGCATCTTTCTCTTGTTCTGGTTCCTGTGGAGTGTGGCCTTTTTCTTTAAGAGTGTAGAAGAGATTGAAAGCCTGAAACATGTCATATATCTGTTTGTTCATATACTTGGGTTCTTGGAGGTTCTGTGGGCTGCACGAAGAGCGCACACCCCTCAAGAATCCATAAAATACGGCTGGCTTGTACTTATTCTGCTGTCTATACCTGTCGCTGTTTATGAGTTTGTGACTGATTTTCATCTGACCATGTCAGTCCAAGACACAGGTTCCACACTTTACGTTAATGGCGTACATATAGAGCGTCCCTTTGCATCGGTCACATTTGAAAATCTGAATAGTTACAATACGGTGCTTTGCTGGGCCTTGCCAAGCCTTTTCATGTGCAACCTCTACCCTCGGAACAAGTTTGACAAGGTTTTGGGTTTTTTACTGATGGGCATAACGGCCCTCATTATTATCGCCAATGCTTCCCGAGGTGCCATATTGTGTATGGTGCTGATGTTGGCAACCTACGTTTATGCCTATTACAAAACGGGCAGAAACCGTGTCCTTCTCTTAACGGTACTATTCGTCGGCATCGGAACCTTAGTGTACTTCTTTGGCGAATTGTTTGTTCTGATCTTAGAGCGATTTTCTGATCAAGGTATGAGCGATGACGGTCGTGCGGAAAACATTGTGATGGGAATCCGTGCTTTTCTTGACAGTTACGGCCTTGGAATAGGTATAGGAAACTATGGACCCATTATGGGCGATGTGTATAGAGTGGAGTTCGCGGCTCCCCACAATCTTCTTCTGGAGGTGTTGGTCTGCTTCGGGCTGTTCATAGCCATAGGCTTTGTGGGCATGTTTGTACACATTTTTCGTATTTGCCTGAGAAAGGGAACACAAAAGAACCGATCAATGCTCATTTTTTGTGCAGCCGCACTTGTTTTTGCGGGGATTATTGACAGTAATTATTTGATGAAAGCAACCACTTGGATGTTTATAGCCTCTGTCTATATATACCTTGACCCTCAATATAATTCAGAACGTAAAGCAATAGACAATGATAGATTTCTTTGACCGTACATATTCAAGGATACAAGACACTAATGCCGTTCTCTCGAAAATGAGAGTGTATAGTCTCATGCGCGTGGTTATTCGTGTTCTGGCCAACATCCTTCTGCCTGTGTATTTCATGCTTACAAGTAAAAATCCTAAACACAGAATATCAGGCACAAAGAAGAAGGAAGGCCGTGTTATCGTTTCGCTGACCTCATTCCCGGCTCGCATATCGCGTCTTTGGCTTGTGATAGAGACCATCCTTCGGCAAACGAAGAAGCCAGATAAGATTATTCTATGGCTGTCTGAAGAACAATACCCATCTGTAGAGTCAGTACCAAAACGTTTGAAAGCGATGATGGAACGAGGATTGGATATACGGATATGTTCTGGCGATATACGTTCTCATAAAAAGTATTATTATGCTCTGAAGGAATATCCTGAAGATATTTTGGTTACACTCGATGATGATATAGTCTATAATTCGCATCTGCTGAGTGTTTTGTTGGAAAAACATGGACAATGTCCCGAAGCAATTATTGCTCATTATACACATCAGATGGTATTTATGGCTGATGGCAGTCTTGCACCGTATAGAGAATGGAAACGCAATGTTCAGCCCTGCAACCAACAGAACAATCTTTTCTTTGGTTCAGGAGGAGGTACATTGTTCCCTGCACATAGTATGATTGATATGGTTTCTGATATTGATTTGGCCATGTCGCTCACTCCTGCGGGTGATGATATTTGGCTCAATGCTATGGCGCGTCTGAAAGGTACGAGAGTGCTCCATACCAATATGTATAGTGAGCCGTTGCCAATTCTGAATTTAGGAAACAAAACCCTTTTCTCTTCCAATTCGGGAGGAGGAAATGATTCTCAAATACAGAATTTGCAGCGTTATTGTGAAAAGAATCTTCAGAAGAATCCTTTTTCTCCAGATGTTTTGTGACTATCGTGAAAGCAATGAATACTGATAAAGCAATGAAGGTTTCTGTTATTATTCCGACCTATCATCCACAGCAACACACCCTCGAATGTCTTGCAAGTGTGGAGCAACAGACGCTTGATGCAAGTCTGTATGAAGTGATTGTCGTCCTCAATGGAGAACGGGAGCCTTATGAGACGATGTTACAAGAGGCACTGCCATCCAACGGACGTTTGTTCTATTCGCCAGTAGCCTCGGCATGCTCCTCTCGCAATCAGGGCATCAATGAAGCCCAAGGGGAATATATATGCTTCATAGACGATGATGACAAGATTTCGCCAACGTATCTTGAAGAGTTGCTTAAGATTGCAGGGAAAGACACGATTGCTGCCAGCAACTGCCTTTCTCTCTACAATGACGGTACAACATGCGGCAATGTCTATTCCCATGAGTATGGCACTCATGCGTCACAGGGAACACAACCCTTCTATAAGCCCAAGAAAATCTTTTCCATTCCTTGGATGAAGTTGATTCATCGCGATGTCATAGGCGTTCGCCGTTTCAACGAGAGTTTTCCGAGTGGACAGGATGCGCTTCTAATGTTCGAGGTGTCAGACCGAATGAGCAAGGTGCGGTTCACCTCGCCTGATGCAGTTTATTATTGGCGGCAAAGAGACAACAGTTTGCATCGCATCGGTTATCGGAAGCGTTTTGTCAAATACTCCAGATTGGCTTGGGCTTATACGAGGCTTTTTTTTCGTCACCCATTGAGATACAATTTTTATTTTTATGTCACACGCCTGTTGGCCTCCTGCCATGCGATAATGGTGGGGAAATAGTCTTTTTTAATCATGAAAATCTGCATCCTTACCCCACGTTTCCCCTTTCCTGAGAATGGGGGCGATGTACTCAGAATCAACAATATTGCCCGCTATCTGAAATCATATGGACACAGATTGGTGCTTGTGTCATTCAGCGATGTGACTCATCCCGAAGTGGATACCGCTTCCACGCTGTATGACAAGGTGTTCTTCACCCCTCGCAAGCCTTCGCTTTCCATTCTCAACGCCATATTGTTCATGCTCAGCGGACGCCCCCTTCAGTGTGGCTATTACCACTCTCGCACCTACCTGACCTTGCTGAAGAGCGTGGTGGAGAAAGAACAGCCCGACCTGTTCATCTCTCACTTGTTGCGCATGAGTCCTTATTTGGAGAAACTGCATGTGGAAACACACTCAATCGTTGAGATGACAGACGCATTGTCCAAGACTTATCTGATGTCAGCCAAGGCAAAGGGCGGGGGGGGAAAGAAGTTTGTTTACGGTTTTGAACAACGTCTTATCAGGAAATATGAGAGAAAGGTGATTCGTACCTTCCCAAAGGTCGTATTGGTCTCAGATGCTGACGTGGACTTCTTGAAAGAATATGTTTCAGGGCCTTCCTCTTCACTTGCTATGTTTTCCAATGGGGTCACATGTATGGAAAACATTACGGAGGTGTATGATGCTGACAAAATCTGCTTTGTGGGTAACATGCGCACTCTCCAGAATCAAGATGCTGTTCTGTACTTTGTGGAGGAAATCCTTCCTCTAATTCATAAAGAACGACCCACGGTGAAGTTCCATATTGTTGGTGCCGAACCACCACAACACATTCAGGCTTTAGCATCAGAAAATGTAGTAGTGACGGGGTTTGTAGAGAATTTGGAGGCTGCCATCGCTGATTCATGTCTGTCGGTGGCTCCTGTACGAGTTGCAGCCGGTATTCAGAATAAGGTGCTTGTCGCCATGGGTTGTGGACTTCCCGTAGTGATGTCTCGCCTCATATCATTTGCCATTCCCGAGTTGCGCGATGGGGAGAACTGCATCATCCGCGATGATGCGAAGTCTATGGCAGAGCAATGTCTGCACTTGATGAGGGACAGAGATGCTCGCAATGAGATTGCCCGAAAAGGTTTTGAGATGGTGCGTCACCATTATTCATGGGATGAAAAACTGAAAGGGTACGAATTGCTGTAGGTATCGTTCCTTTCTTATTGCTCAGTCGATGTTTGTCTTCAGTAATCCCACAATCCATATAAATAAAGCATAGATAGCAATGTCAAGCCCTATGATGTAGTGGAATTCAAGTCCGCCTCCGTAGAGGCCGTAGTTGATCAGGCAGATGGAAATGAAGAGGGTGATAATGACAGCGAGGGTTTGGTGCATGTCGAGTCCCATCTGCATGATGCGGTGGTGAAGGTGGGTCTTGTCGGGGGCAAACATAGGCTTGCCGTTGAACTTGCGCCAGAGGGCTACGCGGATGACATCGATGCAGGGGATGAAGACGAGGGTGAAGGAGATGAGGAGGGACTCTTCGCGGTAGGGAAAGCCTGTGGGTTCGTTCGACATTTGATATTTGATGGCGAGGTAGGCGATGACGTAGCCGAGGAAGAGGCTGCCCGAGTCGCCCATGAAGGTTTTGAGACGGCCCACTTTTCCATACATGTTGAAGAAGAAGAAAGCGAGGGTGGCACCGGCCAGGCTGATGCTGATGATGCAGAAGAGGTGTGCTTGCAGGTCGTAGTAGAGATAGGCGAAGGAACCTAGGATGAGGCAGGCGAGGCCGGAGGCGAGTCCGTCGATGCCGTCGATGAGGTTCATGGCATTGACGATGAGGAGGATGATGAAGACGGTGAGGGGGTAGCCGACCCAAATGGGAATTTCGTGGATGCCGAAGAGTCCGTGCAGGTCGTTTATCATGAGGTTGCACAGGGGGAAGAGCAGGGCGGCAATGGTCTGGATGATGAATTTGTGGGTGGCTTTGAGGCCCTTGAGGTCGTCGAAGATGCCAATGAGGTATATCATGATGGCACCTGTCACCATCATGACGTTGGAGATGCCTATCTTGAAGTCGTTTTGGATGCCTTGGTACATGATGAGCAGGGTGATGGTGACACCTACACTCAGGGAGGGCATGAAGAGTGTGCCGCCCAGACGGGGGATGCCGTGCTTGTGCACTTTGCGGGCATTGGGAAGGTCGAGCAGTCCTCGGCTGTTGCAGAGTTTGACTACCAATGGTGTCCCTATCAGCGAGAAAATGAGGCTGATGGCAAAGGCTATGATAATGTAGGCGTTGTTTATAATCATGTGTTTTGGCACTTTCTACATGATAAAACGTGAAAACTTGTTATTTATTGTGAAAAAGTGAAGATATTTTCTTTGGGTTGGATTGTGTGGGGGAAATGTGTGGGTGGAGATGCTGAAAAGCCTCTTGGTGCAAGCCTGTTCAATATGTAAATTGTTGCCCGTGCAAATTGCATATTGTACGGGCAACAATTTGAATGTGCAACGGGGTTTCCCGTAGGGTGGCTGTGGGTGTTTGTTTGTAGCCGATGTGGGGATGCCATGATTGATGTGCTGTAGGAGACTTCTCGCTTGTCTGGGAAATGCCTTGTCAGTATTTTCGGAAGTGGAGCCTGTAGAGTTCGTTCCTCAGTGTCATGTTTCCGCTGCTGAGGTTCTCGAAGATGAATGTGTCTTCAGTCCCGGCAATGCCCAACTTTAGGAGTTGTTCGGTGTCATCCATGGGTTCGAGTTGGTCTTTGGTCACAACGCGGTAGGGCGAGTGGATGCTCAGGTGGTCTCCCTGCTTGTCGAATCGGAAGAGGAGCGTGAGGTTGCCATCGTCGATGTCTCTCACTTGGAGCAGGTCGTTCTCGATGCCCCAGTAGATGTAACTGTATGTCATGTCGCTGCTGCTGCCTGTCGATAGGTCGTCGATTTGGCGCAACTGCCAGTTGCCGTCGAGTTTTCCGTTGTCGGATGTCTCCAACTCGCACGAAAGGAGGAGGGTGCAGGAAAGGAGGAGGTAGAGTATCTTTTTTATGTGTGTCATTGCTCAAATCTTATGGTGAACATTCCGCCCGTGTTGTCTCCCATCAGTTTGCCACGGTCAAGACCGAAGGCTGCTCCGAGGCTCAGGCCCTTGCAGAGTCGGTCGGCGCGGTAGGTGGTTTCGATGCCGAGGCTCACGTTGCGCTTGGGGTTGGGGTAGGGGGCATCGTAGGTGCCAAGGCCCTCTTGCCACGAGGCGCGGATGCGGTAGTGCAGGTTGGGGGTCGGCTGTCCGGCCAGGCCGATGTGCCATGCCACGAATCGGTTGCATTGGAACAGGAGTTGACGGTTTTCGTTGTAGATGGGGGAGAGGTAGAGCGGATTGCCCAGGGTCTGCCCCCAGTGTTGCCAACCGGGTTCGATGGCATTGTTGTAGTAGTTGTCTTTGCCTCCGATGTGGTCGGTGATTTGTGGGGTTCTCTCCGAATAGACTGGGCCGCTCTGGTATTTTGTGTAAACGTATTCCACGACTGCATCGCTCAGCCAGGGGAAGTTTTTCAGATGCACATCGGCCCCGAGCATGATGTCCTTGAGGGGATAGAGCAGGTAGCGTTTTTTCTTCTTTTTCATCTGTCCGTCTTCGTAGGCGTAGCCGTCGTAGTCGAGGTGGAACATGGCTGAATGGTCTTCGAAGAAATGGTCGGCGTAGAGTCCGAACTTGGCAGCCTTGGTGTCGTAGTTCAGTCGCAAGACCCAACTGCCCAGCATGTTGCCCTCGTTGTTTTGTGTGGCACCATCGTTGGCACCATCAGACCCTCCTCCCACAAAGGCATGCCAGAAGGAACTCAGGCGGCGGCCACTCTTGGTTGTCGTGTACCCCGTGCTGGTGTATTTGTAGTGGGTGCCACCGAACTGCGAAGCCATCTCAAGTCCCAGTTCTGCGGTGAAGGGCTTTTCTTTCTTGCCCACTCTGAGGTAGCCGGCCTTGGTGTGCATGAGCACGTCTTGGTCGTAGTCGCCATATCCTCTGGCTCGGTATTCCTGAAAGCGGTTGTCGGTGTACATGCCCAGTGCAATGTGTCCCTTGAAAGACAGAAAGCCCCTTGTGCCAGGTATTTCCCAGTAGTCGGGCAGGGAGAACCGCACTTCGGGATAGGGGCGGGCGTTGATACCAAAGGTTTGCGAACCGCTGCTCAACTCGTTGTTCTTGAGTTGCATGGGCTGTTGCTTCTGGCCAATGGTGAGCAGTCCTTTCAGCCAACGGACATCGGCGTAGAGTTGCTGCACGATGAGGTCGCTGGTGTAGTTGACAGGTACGACAAAGTCTGCTCCATAGCCCATGTCCCAGTGGCGGGTGGAGTCGTTCATCGCACTGCGGAAGAAACCTCCTCGCAGATAACCCGAGTTCCGCTCGATGGAGGAAAGGCCATAGCGGTTGGCGGTGAGCCAGAAGGGGGCATGGCTACCGTCGGAGAAGGTTCCCGAAGTCTCGACAAAAAAAGAAGCACCTTTGCCCAAGTCGGGTGACTGGGCAAAGGTGCTTAAACTCCATGTGATGAACAATGTAAAGAGAACCTTTTTCATTGTCGTTGTATGTGGGGTGTTCATTATTTGGCGAAGGCCACGGCGCGTGTTTCGCGGATGACGGTAATCTTCACCTGTCCGGGGTAGGTCATCTCGTCCTGAATCTTCTTGGCAATGTCTGCGCTGAGGGCATCGATGTCTTTGTCGGAAATCTTGTCGGCACCTACGATGACGCGGAGTTCGCGACCGGCCTGAATGGCATAGGTCTTCGTCACGCCAGGGTAACTTGCAGCGAGGTTTTCGAGGTCGTTCAGACGCTTGAGATATGCCTCGACAATTTCGCGGCGAGCACCGGGACGGGCACCGCTGATGGCATCGCACACTTGCACGATTGGAGCCAGCAGGGTGGTCATCTCCATCTCGTCGTGGTGGGCGCCGATGGCGTTGCAGATGTCTGGCTTCTCCTTATATTTCTCGGCAATCTGTGCGCCATAGAGGGCATGGGGAATCTCCAACTGCTCGTCTGGCACCTTGCCGATGTCGTGCAGCAGTCCGGCGCGGCGCGCTTTCTTGGGGTTCAGACCCAGTTCGGCGGCCATCACGGCACAGAGGTTGGCCGTCTCGCGGGCATGCTGCAAGAGGTTCTGACCATAAGATGAACGGTATTTCATCTTGCCGACGATGCGAACCAACTCTGGATGCAAGCCATGTACGCCCAGGTCGATGCACGTGCGCTTGCCGGTTTCCACAATCTCATCTTCCACTTGCTTCTTCACCTTGGCAACAACCTCTTCGATGCGTGCGGGGTGAATGCGCCCGTCGGCCACAAGTTGGTGCAGGGCCAGACGGCAAATCTCGCGGCGCACAGGGTCGAAGGCGCTGATGACGATGGCTTCGGGGGTGTCATCGACCACAATCTCAGTGCCGGTGGCTGCTTCGAGTGCACGGATGTTGCGGCCTTCACGGCCAATCACGCGGCCTTTCACTTCATCGGAGTCGATGTGGAACACGCTGACGGAGTTCTCCACTGCCGTTTCGCTGGCTACACGCTGAATGGACTGAATGACAATCTTCTTGGCCTCCTTGTTGGCGGTCATCTTGGCTTCGTCCATAATCTCGTTGATGTATTGCTGAGCCTGGGTCTTGGCTTCGTCTTTCAGCGACTCAATGAGCGACTCGCGAGCCTCTTCTGTCGTCAGGCCGGAAATGGCTTCGAGTTTAGAACGCTGGTCGGTTATCAACATGTCCAGGTTCTCCTTCTGCTTGTTGAGGCTGTCGCGCTGTGACTCGACCTCCCGCAACTTCTTCTGCACTTCTTCGTGCTGCTGGTGCAGGGTGAGTTCGCGCTGCTTCAGTTTGTTCTCATAGGCCTGCATCTTCTGGTTGCGCTGGTTGGCCTCTTTGTCGAGTTCTGACTTGCGGTTCAGGAACTTCTCCTTGAGTTCCAACTGCTTCTTCTCCTTGAGTGCTTCTGCCTCAATTTCACCTTCTTTGATGATTTGGTTGTATCTCTGCTTGATGATGTAGCGGAAGAGGACGAATCCGAGAACTCCGCCTAATATCAGACAGCCAACCGCAATGCTTATTGCTAATATTATGTCCATTTTTTTTAGTTTGTTTGGGTTATACAATAAAAAAACACAACTCAAGTCGTTCACGTCATTGCTGACTTGTGAATAACTGAAATTGTGCCTGAAAGTTTCACGGTGAAAGACTGCTGCCGAGGCTTCATGTTGCCGAGGCTTCAGCAAACAGCCATGTGTTTACTTATATCCCGAGAGATTCTATCTCTTTTTCAATGTCATGCATCATCTCTGTATATGGCTCTGTATTTGCTCTGGCCGAGACCTTTTCAGCCTCGAATGCGGTGTTGAGCATAGCCATGACGTAGTAGTACTTATCATTGGGCATGTCTGGGTAGGTGTCTCGCAGTCGTTGAATGCGACGCTGTATGCTGGCTGCTGCATCGCGATACATCTTCTCTTCTTCTGCGGTGGGAACCGTCAGCGGAAGTTCGATGCCTTCAATGACTACTTTGACGTTCAGTTTGTTTGCCATGATAGATGTACTTTACTTTGTCTGTAAGTAGATTCTTTCACATACATTTGGAAATGTTCTCAGTCTGCGTCGCTTCCGTCACCTTCTGTGCCGGTCGATAGGATGCTGATACATTTGTTGATTTCACGAACCAATCGGGTGATTTTCATCTTTGATTCCTTGATGTCGGCATCGCTGATTTCAATCATTTTGGCCAATTTCAGATTGTTGTAATCTTCCTTGCTCTGAGCCAGTTGGGCTTTGAGTTGCTTGATTTCCTCGTCCTTGCTTTCCAGGTCGGTGTAGAGGTCGGCGTTTTCTTGCTTGAGCACACGAAATTGAGCGATGAGTTGGCGTATCTTCGCTTCAAATTTTTTCATCGACAGTCTTTCTTCTGTAGTCATAATGAGTGTGCGTCAATCACAAAGTGCGAACAACAATTTTATGCAAAATTATACATTTGTGTGGACTTAACCAATCTTTTTGTCAATTTTTTCTCGTCTATTGATGAAAAAGTTTATAAGATGTCGCTTTTTACGCTATCTTTTAGGTTTTTAAGCATTACTTTTTCATTTTGGCTTCAGCCTTTGCCACTTCTTCGTCGGAGGGGTTGGGTTCTTTCTTCGCCAAGGTGATGAGGTTATAGACGTATTCCTGAATCCATGCTTCGCTGAATCCCAACATTTGCTGGTAGCGGCGCACGGAAAAGACGGATTTTCTGATGCCGTCATCGTCCCATGTGTCTTTGGTGAAGATGTCGTGTACAGTGCTGTCTGTCAAGTTCTTCACCATCTTTTTCATGAAACCGGGAATGCGGAATTTCCATTTCAGGAGGTTACCCATCAGCATCATGGTCTCTTGGGTAAATCCCTGGAATGCGTAAAGATAGCGGCCCACGTCGTTCTGGGTTCGGCACCCCTTCTTCACGCTTGCGTCAATCTCTTTGAAGAAGTTGTCGCTGATGCCATACAGGTCGTGCAGCATCTTGGCGCATGCTTTCTTTTCGCCGATGCCCAGGCGGTTGTTGACGGTGGCTACGTGGAGGGTGCGTTTGAAGGTCAGCAGGTCGGGGAGTGCAGAGAGGTTGGATATGCCGAGATTGGCCGCAAGCACACTCTGGAAATAGACACGGATGAGTGTCATGAAATCTTCCATCCCACCGACGTTCTCCTTCTTTTTCTTCTTGAAAATATCTAAAAAAGCCATTGTGAAAATTACATTTATATATTATAATGTGCAAATCTTGTTCATGAGGAAGCGTTTTTCTTCTTATGCTGATGTGTTTTTGTCCATGCGAGGATGGCGCAGTCTTGATTCGACTCTGTTTGTCTTGTCCTTTAATAGGCATTGCCCTTTTCTTTCCCGAGCATGTTCCAGACGGTCAAGAAGATAATCTTCAAGTCGAGCAGGAACGTCCAGTTTTCGATGTATTCGATGTCTTTTTTCACGCGGCCTTCCATCTGGTCGATGTATCGGGTCTCTCCGCGAAAACCCGTCACCTGGGCTAATCCTGTGATGCCAGGCTTGGCAAAATGACGCACCATGAAGCGGTTGATGAGTTTGGAATACTCATTCGTGTGTTTCAACATGTGTGGGCGAGGGCCAACGACCGACATGTCGCCCATGAACACGTTGATGAACTGAGGCAGTTCGTCGATGTTTGCCTTGCGCATGAAATCGCCGAAGGGGAACTTTCGTGGGTCGTCTGCCGTGGCCTGCACTTTGTCTGCATCGGCGTTCACCTTCATCGAGCGGAACTTGATGCATTTGAAGATTTTACCGTCCAAGCCCGTGCGTTCTTGCAGGAAGAAAATGGGACCAGGAGATTGTATCTTGATGATGATGGCCGCCACAATGAACACCCATGGGAAGATGAGAAGGAGGACGATGGAGGAAAACACGATGTCGAAAATTCTCTTGATGATTTTGTTTCTCGTGTCCCTGAGCGGCTCTTCGCGACGCGCGATGACTGGCACTCCGTCCAACGACATGAAAGCCATGTTCCCTTTGAACACATCAATGGTGGGGATATAGAAGAAACGAATCAGGTGGTTGTCGCAGAACTTGCTAATCATGTTGACAACATAATGCTGGTCTTTCGGGAAGTTGCCGTAGATTTCATTCACTTGCAAGTTTTTGCTCAGCCATCCATAGATGTCCCCGATAGAGCCGATTCTCTTGGAGGCAAGATTCTCGTAGAGGCAATCTCCATCGTAGAAAGTTCCGACAATTTCGTATCCGTAGAAAGGTGTGCTCAAGATGTTAAAGAGATGGCTCACCACCTGCTCTTTCCCAATGAGCACGACTTTTTTCTGGTTGCGTTTGTTGGAACGCAGATGAGAAAGGACGGCTCGAATGCAAAAACGCTCGATGAGCAGGAGTATCATGTACCCGCCGATGGACATGAGCAGAAATTTTCGGGGAAAATAGTCGGATGGATGCGACAGCAACGTTATCAGCGAGATGAACAGCAATGTCATGGAGCATGTGGTGACAACGCGGATGACGATGGCTTCTCCTTTGACAAACCGGGATTGCGTGATGGAAGGGAACAGGAAGGCGCTGATGGAGAAACTGAGGATGTAGGTGAACAGCAACCATGGCACATTTTCAATGCCATGCAACGAAGTGGGTGACACAACTGCTATTAACTTGTAAAATCCAACGATGAAAAGTGTCAATAACGTGATGTCTATGACATAAATGCCGATGCGCAAGTTTTTATCTGTTCCCATTCTGATTCGGTATGTGGCCCTCTTGCACTTTCTGCCGAAACTGAAGGCGAAAAAGGACTATATATTATTACAATTTCTTCTTAAAGAAGAACCTTTTAATGCTAATTTTGTGCAAAGTTACGTAAAAAAATGTCATGTTGAAAACTTTTTGGATTTTTATTTCCGAAATGGCTTATTTTTCTTTTCTTTTCGGCTGAAGATTCCGAAAATCCAGTGTCTCAATCGGCCTTTCGCTTCATCCTTCTTTGTCCCTCTTTCATGCCTCTACGGTTTCGGTGGTCGTCATGTGATGGACGATGGTGAGTGTGAAACAGGAGGAGACTTTGTCCTTCGTAGAGCCTTCGGATGCACAACCCAATTGGTCAAAAAGTACACACTCGTAGCCTCAAAACAGGTGTGACTCACACCTATGGGGGTGGTGTGACTCACACCTATGGGATAGGTCTGAGTCACACCTGTTTTGAGGTTGTTTTGTGTGGCCATTTTGTACGAAATCTTCTTTTCTTCCTTTGTGTGGAGTGGGCGATGGCGATAAAACGTATAATTTTGGCAAAAAACTTTCCTATGTAAAAAATTGTTTTTACCTTTGCACAAAAATAAGAATAAAAAATGTCTGATAATTTGGAAAATGAATATTCTGCCTATGATGCAGAGTATCGCGAAGAATCAAAATTTGACCTGAAGAAACTCTATGGAATCCTGTTGAGGTATAAATATTGGTTCGTAGCCTCTGTTTTGTCTTGTTTGGTGGTGGCTGTTGTCTATTTGTGGTATGCCACACCCCAATATAGTGTCTCTTCCAAGATACTCATCAAGGACAAGGAAAATACCTATTATTCCAATCAGATGAAAAAATCCTTGGCGGACATGGGTATGAAAAATAGTAGTAACGGTTTTGAAAATGAGTTGGAAATCATTGCTACTAAGACATTGAATAAGAAAGTGGTAAGAGACTTGAAACTTTATTCGATGTATTATACAAAAAAGGGACTGAAAAGCGTTGAAATATATGGGAAATATTCCCCCTATATTGTAGATATGCAGGAAAATGCGCTGGACTCTCTTCTGATTCCCATCCGGATGCAGATGTCGCAGGAGGGGAATAATCTGACGGTGTCGCTGCAGGCGGAAGACTTTGAGACCGAACAGACTTTGTCCTCTTTCCCGGCCAATATCTCTACCCCCTATGGAAATGTGATTGTTCAGAAGAATCCATCTGGGATAATGGAATATATGGAGAAGGATTTGAAAGCCATTATCTATCCAGTGGAGTCGGTGGCTTTGGCCTATGCAGCAGCCTTGTCTGTTGAGGCCACTTCCCGTACTACGACTGTGGCAGAACTGACGCTGAAGGATAACCTGCCGGAGCGTTGCTGTGACTACTTGAACAAACTGGTCGATGCGTATAATGAGGATGCCAACATCGACAACAATATCGAGGCAACCCGTTCGCGCGACTTTATCGATGAACGTTTGGCCGACATCAGCAAAGACCTCAACATGACAGAGGCGGAACTGGCTCAGTTCAAGCAGAATAGCGGTATTACCGATTACAAAGCCGATGCCACGGTCGATGTCAGTCAGAACATTCTCTACGAACAGAAACTGGTGGAAGTCGGCACACAGATTGACCTGATAAACTATCTGATAGAGTATTGCGATGATAAGCGCAATGAATATCAGGTGGTTCCTTCCAACATCGGGTTGAATGACAATGCCTTGAACACTTCCATCCTGAAGTACAATGAGGCTATTCTGGAGCGTAATCGCTTGCTCCGTTCTGCTTCGGAGTCAAGCCCGGCGGTTGTAGCCATCACACATGAAGCCGATGGCTATTTCTCCACGCTGCGCACATCGCTGCAAAGTGCGAAGCGTCAGGCAACGATGCAACGTGCTGAACTGCAAAGTCAGCAGAGCAAATACAGCAGCCGAATTTCTTCTGCGCCGATGCGTGAGAGGGCACTGGTTGACATCAACCGCCAGCAAGACGTGAAGTCTGGGCTTTATCTGATGCTGCTGGAAAAGCGTGAGGAAAACCTCATTCAACTTGCTTCGGCCGCCTACAAGGCCAAACTGATAGAAGAGCCGACGGTTTATGGACCTGTTTCCCCACGCCGCAACTTGATTCTCTTGGGTGCTTTGGTGCTGGGTCTGCTCTTACCTTATTTATATTATTATCTGCGCAATTTCTTCCGCTATCGTATAGAAGGTGAAGATGAATTGGCCCATCTCTGCAAAGCCCCTCTGTTGGGAACCATCCCGTTCGTAAAAGCGTTGGCTAAGGGAGATCGTACCATCGTGTTGAAAGAAAACCGAAACAGCATCATGATGGAGGTCTATCGTTCTCTGCGTTCCAACCTTCCTTTCGTGCTGAAACCCGACCAGCAAGTCATTCTGTTCACTTCCACTCAGGCGGGTGAGGGTAAGACCTGTGTGGCTTCCAACTTGGCTGCCAGTATGGCTTTCGCCGGAAAGAAGGTGCTCATCATGGGACTCGATATCCGCAAACCTCGTTTGGCCGGCATCTTCAATCTGTCTGATACAGAGAAAGGTATCTCCAACTTCCTTTCGCGCATGCCAGACGATTATAATTACCTCGATTCCCTTATCCAGAAGACAAATGTCAGCGACAATCTGGACATCATACCTGCAGGAACAATACCTCCCAACCCTGCAGAACTTCTTGAGCGAGAGAACCTTGCCAATGCAATCAATTATTTGAAGGGAAAGTATGACTACATATTGTTGGATACGGCTCCCGTTGGTCTTGTCAGCGACACTTTGACGATTGCAAAACAAGCCGACGTGGTTCTTTACATCGTCCGTGCCAACTACACTTTGAAGGCCGACATTGGTTTCATCAACACTCTTTATGAGAACCACCGAATCCCCAATGTGAACATTATCTTCAATGCTGTCAAAAAGGGCGATACGAGACATTCTTACTATGGCTCTGCTTACTATGGGAGTAGCAAGAACAACAACGTTTACGGCTATTACGGCTATGGCTATGGCGAAGGTGCCAAACTGGAAGAAGTGTAATCGAAGGGGGCGGAACGTGGTTAAACGTAACAGTGAGTAATTGAAAAAGAGGCGATTATGGTTATTGCAGTAGATTTCGATGGCACCATCGTGGAGCATGAATATCCCGAGATAGGGGAAGAACGCCCTTTTGCGACCGAGGTGCTGAAAATGTTGATGGCAGACCGCCACAAGTTGGTGCTCTGGACCATGCGCGATGGCAAACTGCTTGACGATGCCGTGAAATGGTGTGCCGACCGAGGCGTGGAATTCTATGCAGTCAATAGCGACACTTCGCCCTTGTTTCCAGAGGAGAGAGACCCCAACCTCTCCTGCAAGTTGCATGCAGATGTATTCATCGACGACCGCAATGTGGGCGGACTTCCCGATTGGCCCACCATCTATAAAATCATATCCCAGCGGAAGACCTGGAAACAAATTATGCGCACCGAACTTGCGAAAGAACATGAGGAGCATGCGATTCCATATCCTAAGTGGATGTTCTGGAAATCAGCAAGAAAGAAATGATAGACCTTAAGGAAAGAGAATACGATGAAAATAATTAACTTTGCAGAGCAAAACACCATCATCAACCAGTATGTAGCCGAGTTGCGTGATGTGAACGTACAGAAAGACCGTGCGCGTTTCCGCCATAATCTGCTTCGTGTCGGACAGATGATGGCATACGAGGTCAGCAAGACTCTGAAGTATTCAGAACAGGTCGTTCAGACACCGCTGGCTGAGGCAAAAGTGTCTGTGCCAAGCGACAAGTTGGTGCTTGCCACCATCTTCCGTGCAGGTCTCCCTTTCCATCAAGGCTTTCTTGAAGTTTTCGACTATGCCGACAACGGTTTCGTGTCTGCCTATCGCTATTACAAGGACAAGGAGCACAAGATTGTTGGCGTGAACGTCGAATACATCGCATCACCCGACCTCACGGGCAAGGTTCTCCTCATTGCCGACCCTATGCTCGCCACGGGAAACAGTTTTGAACTGGGCTACCAAGCCTTCATCACGAACGGAAAACCCTCCGTGGTGCATCTCTGTTGTGCCATCGCGTCGCAGAAAGGAGTCGATAACATCAAGAAGTTCTTCGCAAGTTGCGAAAATGTGACAGTTTGGTGTGCTGCCATAGACCCAGGACTCAACGAGCACTGCTACATCGTGCCAGGTCTTGGCGACTGTGGCGACCTCGCATACGGCGAGAAACTTTAGTATTAACCAATTCAACAATCAATGGACCCAGACAGTTATCCGGCGGAAAACAGTAGCCGCCTAAAAAAATCTATTGTGTCTAACATGTTGAACAACAACAAGGGAGGTGAAACATTATGGACCCGCAGATAACCCTCCTTCTCATCTACATGTTGTTGTCGCTCGTCATTTCAGCACTCTGTTCAGTGTTAGAAGCGACGATTCTTTCTACCCCCATGTCATACGTGACCACCCTCGAGACCCAGAATGTCAAAGGGTGGGAACGCCTGAAACAGTATAAGACCAACATTGACCGTCCCATTTCGGCCATTCTGATTGTCAACACGATAGCCAATACCGTGGGTGCCTCGTTGGTGGGCTCTCAGGCAGCAGGCTATGCAGCCAGCCATTATTCTGCCTCTGACGAAACAAGTCTCTTCGTTGGTGTAGTTTCAGGCATTTTCACTTTCCTCATCCTCGTTTTCTCCGAAATCGTACCCAAGACCATTGGCTCTACCTATTGGCGCAAACTCGCTCTGCCTGCCAGCAACATTATCCGTGTCTATGTCGTCATCACCTATGTGCTGGTGGTTCTTCTGGAAAAAATCACCCACATGGTGGGCAATTCCTCCGCTCAGGAGTCCGTCACGCGCGACGAAGTGGCAGCGATGGTCACCGTCGGCACCGAGGAAGGTGTGCTCGAAAAGAAAGAGAACCGCATGATTCAGAACCTGCTCAAACTCGACAGTGTGGCTGCCCACGAAATCATGACTCCCAGTGTGGTGGTGGCTATGGCTGAAGAGGAGATGACCCTTCGTGAGTTCTATCGCGATGAGGAATACAAGAACTTTTCGCGCATTCCTGTCTATAAAGGCGAAGAAAGCGACTACATCACTGGCTATGTGCTGCGTCAGGAAATCCTCGAACGTCTGGCCGAAGATAAGTTCGACACCAAATTGGGCGAATTGGCCCGTCCCATCCTTTCTTTCTCCGAAGACGAAGATGTCTCCACCATTTGGGAGAAACTGTTGGAGAAGAAAGAACACATCTCCATCATCATCGACGAGTACGGCACCCTGCGTGGCATCGTCACCCTTGAAGACGTCATCGAGACCATGCTTGGCTTTGAGATTGTCGATGAGAAAGACGAAGTGGTGGATATGCAGGAGTTGGCCAAAGCACAATGGAAACAAATGCAGAAAGAGCAGCACAAGTAAATAGAGGCTGTGTCAAAATCATACACTCCACACCCCAAAAAACGGCGTGGTCGATGTCGGTTTATAGGTAGTGAAAGTGCAGATTTTGACACAGCCTCGTTTTGTGGGTGTTAAAGCACGTGGAGAATCACATTGAGGAATAGTGGCTAACCGATTGGAATCTCTGTGGTTGTGTCCCTTCTGGCATGGAAAAAGACGGTGTGCGGATATAAATTGGTCTATTTTTTGTTTTTTTAGCATGAAAGTTTTGGCAGGAAAAGAAATAGACTGTACTTTTGCCCTTGTGTAACTAATTCCATTATTTATGAGCATCAGACATTATTTTTTATCTATGGCAATATTCTTTTCGTTTTTCTCAATGGGCTGGCTCAATCTTTTTGGCCAAAAGTCAGGTTTTGCCGCCAAGGTGAAATCAGACCTGGAGCGTGTGCAGAAAGAGGCGGACAAAGACCCCGACACGTTTAAGGATAATATTGCTCGGTTAGAGGCAGACTGGGGACATCGGAAAGCCCCCGTTGAGAAGAGTGTGGCTCATGCTGTGCTGGCTTCGGCTTACCAGAAGATGAAGTGGACCTCCATCACCGACTATGATGAGGAGACGCGCGACGACTATGACCAGAAGGCGGCGGAACATTTCGGCCATGTGCTGGACGACATGGAGGCTTTGGCCCGTGCCAAGTCGAGTGCCTATGCCGTGCTGATGGAGAAAGGCAAGGATAGCGACCTGTTTGGCCATGATATGCTGTCGCTCATGATTGATTTTCTGGAGCGGCATGCCAATTTTTCTGCCGCCCGGAAGGTGGAAATCTATGCGAAAGCCTTTGAGATATACCAGCGTGAGGGCAACCTGAATGGCTATGGCCTGATGAAAAGCCGTTGGTTGAAGGCGCGCCGTGGGCTGGAGAGAGGACAGGGACAACTGGACTATAAGGCTTACAAGGAAGCCTTCTACCAACTGGTGCAAGAACTGAAAAAAGAGGAAATCGGGGCAGACCTGGCACTGGAGTATGAGAAAGAGTTCCTGCTTCGCGACGACGGAATCCTCTTCTTGAAGTGGGCTGTGGAAAATGTGGGCAGTTCGCGCCGAAAAGACAATCTGAAGTATGTGCTGGAGTCGAAACTGTGTCCCTCCGTGTATATGTCTTCGTTGTATGATGTGATGGCAGATAAGCCCAACAATCTGCGGTTACACTTCTGGAACTGCGAACGTGCGTCGCTCACCATCCGCAAGTATGTGGGCCGAAAGATGACGGAACGTGGACCTGGTGCAGTCTTTCTGACGGGAGAGGTGGTGGATAGGCGCGAGGTGGTGCTGGCCATCGACTCGGTCAATGCTGAGCGGAAGGCGAAAGGACTGCCAGTGGAAGGCACAGCCACGACAAGTCTGAATTTGCCTGCCGGACGCTATGTGTATGAGGCTGAATGTTTTGGACATAAGACGGTGGATGAAGTGACGATTACTTCGCTGCGCGTCATTGCGACGGAAAAGGACGCGGAGAACTATCGGCTCTATGTGGTTGACAACGAAACGGGACGGCCTGTTTCGGGTGTGAAGGTGCAGTATCGTCAGGACCTCCCCGACATGAAAGAACGAACGGAAGGTTGGGAAAACCGTGGCATAGAGAGCGAGGTGCTGACCGATGCTGACGGCATGGCTGAAATGAACAAGAAAGGCTATGTGCGCGCGGTGAAGAGTGCCGACGACTATACCAATTGGGTCTATCAGTCGCTCAATTGGCGTGGCGGAGAAGGTAAGCGGCTGCAGACATTGTGCCGTGTGATGACCGACCGTAGCCTCTATCGCCCTGGGCAGACCGTGAAAGGGTCGCTGGTTCTCTATCATCAGCAGGGCGACCAACTGCAGATGCTTCCTCAGACGGCGGTGACGCTTCTGGTGCAGGATGCCAAGTGGAAACGTCTGCTCAAACAGGAACTGACGACCAACGAATACGGCACTGCCACCTTCGAAGTGACGCTGCCTGCCGACTGCGAGGTGGGTGCGCTGCACTTGGATGTTTCGGTCGGCAAAAATGAGGTGGCGAGTTCTTCGGTGAGGGTGGAGGAGTATAAGCGTCCCACCTTCGAGGTGACTTTCGACGGTGACCGTGTGGGACATTTTGGCGAGGTGCTGAATGCAGAGGGTACGGCCATGATGTTTGCCGGTGTGCCCGTGCAGGGCGCGTCGGTACGCTATACGGTGGAGTATGCCTCGGCTCAGTTCAAACGCTGGTGGTGGGGCATCAACTGGAATTTCATGAACGAGGGAGTGCTGACCACCGATGATGAAGGCAAGTTCCGTGTACCCGTCACGCTGACCGACGAACACCTCACGTCGTCCTACGAGGTGGCTCTCTTCCGTGTGAAAGCAACTGTGACTGACCTGAATGGAGAAAGTCACGATGCAGAGTGGACCGTCAATGCCAGTCGGGTGGAGTTTGGCCTCGAACTGACTGTCGATGAGGTGGTTGATTTGGGCAAGAATGCCGCCTTCAAGGTGCGGGCCTACGATGTCAATCACAAAGAGGTCAGTGTGAAAGGTCGCTATTCCATTCTGAAAAGTTCTGATGTGGTGAAGGAAGGCGACTTCACATCGGGCGACTCGATTCTTCTGCCTAAAGACTTGACGTTGGGTGCCGACTACCGGCTCCGTGTGTCGGCTCGCGACTCAAAAGATAACGAAGTGCTGGATTATGCTTCTTTCACCCCCTACAACTCTGCTCTGCCGCTGACCGAGGTGGGCCGTTGGGGACTAGGAGAAAAGCGTCGTGCCGACAAACCAGTGCAGGAGGGCGACTTTATCTACTCTCCCAGCAACACGTTCACCGAAGGAGGGGTGGTGGACATTTTCTTCACGACACAAGAGACAGATGCCTATATAATATATAATGTATATAATACCAAAGGTTTGATAGACCATCAGACTGGTGTGACCGACGGCACAATGAAGCATCTGCGCCTGCAGCACAGGGCAGAGTGGGGCGAAGGCATTCAGGTCGATATCCTCTACCTCCGCAATGGCCATTTTGTGTCGCTGTCGCGCAAGTATGAGTTGGTGCGCCCCAACAAGAAACTGACGTTGGATTGGGCCACCTTCCGCGACAAGTTGCAGCCTGGGCAGCAGGAGCAATGGACACTGACCGTGAGCGACAAGGACGGAAAGCGTGTGGGCGGTGCCGAGATGATGGCGGTGCTTTATGATGCGTCGCTCGACCGCCTCTATCCCCATTCGTGGGACTTCTCTCTCTCCTTCACCCGCAGTGTGCCACATGCCACTTGCGAGAGTTCTGCCTACAATCGCTTCCCCACGTTCTCGCTCAGCGGTTCCTTGCCAAGCCGAGATTATTATCGGCGCATGTTCAGCATTTTCAACGACTATGAGCATGACCGCTACCTCACGCTTCGGCGGGCGACGAGAGCCAAAGGCGGTGCGTTGATGAGGTCGATGAGTCTGCAAGAAGAAAGTGCCGACATGGTGATGGAGGATGCGCTGCAGTCCAATGTGAGAATGAGTGTTGCGGCATCTCCTATGGCTAAAGAATCCGATGCGTCTGATGGCTTAGGCGGTCCAAGTGTGCCTCAGGAGGACTTCGACCAAGCCACCATCCGTGAGAATTTTGCCGAAACAGCCTTCTTCCTGCCTTGTTTGGTGACCGACCCGAAAGGCAATGTGGACATTCAGTTCACCCTGCCTGAGTCGCTGACAGAGTGGAAGTTTATGGGCTTTGCCCACACGAAGGCCGTTGATTATGGTCTCATCACGGCCACGGCTACAGCCCGAAAGGACTTCATGCTGCGTCCCAACATGCCACGCTTCGTCCGCTGGGGCGACCATGTGGTGCTGGCCTCGTCGATCATCAACCAGAGCGAGAAGGCACTGAATGGTGCTGTGCGGATGCGTCTGATGGATGCGAGAACGGGTGAGGTGGTGCTGACGCAGGAAGTGCCTTTCACCGTTGAGGCAGGCAAGACCGTTAGTGTGGAGTTCCCGTTCGATGTGAAGGAAGAGTGGCAAGACCTTGATTGCGAAATTATTGCAATGTCGGGACGTGTGAGTGACGGAGAGAAGAATCCGCTCCCTGTACTCTCCACCAAAAAAGAAATGGTGGAAACAGTTCCTTACTATATCATCGGCAACGCTGACGGAACTGAGGTGGCGAAGAAGATGGACTTGAGCAAACTCTTCAACGAGAACTCTGCCACAGCCACCAACCGCAGCCTGAAGGTGGAATATACCGACAATCCGGCTTGGATGTGCATCGAGGCTCTGCGCGGCATCAAGAACCCGGCTGAGGATGATGCCATCGACTATGCGGCTTCACTCTATGCCAACACGCGGTTGCTTGAACTCATGCAGACGTTCCCCGTTCTGTCCAAACAGGAGAATGCCGACGACCTGATGAAGCGGACTACACAAGCCGAAACGAAGTTGGCCGCTTTGCAGAACGGCGATGGTGGCTGGAGTTGGTTCAAGGGCATGTCGAGCAGTTATTACACCACTTTGTCCGTGTGCGGTCATTTGGCCAAACTGGACAATCCGAATGACCATGTGAAGAAGATGCTGGAGGAAGGCATGAGATACCTTGACCAGTATAGACTGACTGACTATCAGCGCATGAAGAAGGAGAAAAAGAAGATTCATCTCTACAACATCGACACCTACTACCTCTATGTGTCGGCTCTGATGCCTGATAGGGTGGTGGACAAGGAGGTACAAAAGATGCGTCAGGAGTATCTGAAGAAAATCGAAGGCGAGGTGCGCGACCTGACCATTCAGGGTGTGGCCAATATGGCCTACACGTTCCGTGCCTTCGGGCGAGTGAAGGTGGCCGACAGGTTTGTGAACTTCCTGAAGGACTATACGGTGGAGAAGCCGGGACAGGGACGTTTCTATGCAACCGATGCAGCCTACTACTCATGGATGGACTACCGCATCCCAACTCAGGTGGCTGCCATGAAGGCCATCTGGCAGAAGAATCCGCACGATGCCTACTTGAATGATATGCAACTGTGGCTCATTTCGCAAAAGCAGGTGCAGAAGTGGGACAACCCGATGAACACGATTGATGTGGCTGATTTCTTGCTGAAAGTGTCACCTATGGAGACCTTCCACGAAAGCAAGAAGCCCGTGCTGATAGTCGATGGAAACGAACTGACGGAGATGGACTATGGCACCATCAACACTGAGCGCGATGAACTGGAAGGTCGCCAAGCCAATCTCGTCCTGGAAGGCAATGTGCTGGCTTCCGTTCCAGCCGAGGAGGTGAACGATGGAGTGCAGCAACTGGAAGTGAAGAAGCAGACTCCCAGCATTTCGTGGGGTGCAGCCTATGCCACCTATCTGGAAGAAGTGGACAATCTGAAACTCTATGCAACCAACGAACTGAAGATTCAGCGCAAACTCTATGTGCAGGCTCCGGGCAGTGACAAGTGGGTCGATTTCGATGCCGACAAACCGCTCAAAGTTGGTGACAGGCTGAAGATTCGCCACATCATCACCGCCGACCGTGACATGGACTTCGTGCGTGTGTCAGCCCAGCATCCTGCCTGTCTCGAACCGGTCAGGAGTCTGTCTGGCTATCAGTGGCTGGGTGGACGTGGATGCTATCTCTCGCTTCACGATTCACACTTCGACTTGTTCTTCGACTGGTTCACACGCGGCACTTCGACCGTTGACCTGGAATACTCCGTCGTTCGTGCAGGTACCTACCAAGTGGGCATTTCGACTGTCGAATGTGTCTATGCCAAACAGTTTGGAGGACACACCGAAGGCATGAAAGTGAATGTGAAAAATGCCCAATAGAGGGGACTTTTGTGCAGATTGCTCGCAGATGAAGAAAAAATACAATTACTGAAAATCAGAGGTTTAACGAGTTTTGCTAAAAAAAGTTGAAAAAAAAGTGGGGAAACATTTGGCGGTTTGCTAAAAAGTCTCTACCTTTGCACTCGCTTTCGGAAAGGAACACGAAACAAACATGACGAAGTCAAGTGAGACCCAGTCATTTCGGCGGAACTTTCCTACATGGCAAAAGGGCGCTTAGCTCAGTTGGTTCAGAGCGTCTGCCTTACAAGCAGAGGGTCGGCGGTTCGAATCCGTCAGCGCCCACGCAGAGGATGATGACAAATAGTCGAACATCCATCTGTGTTACCATGACAAAAGCAAACAAAACTCATTAGGCTCGCTAGCTCAACTGAATAGAGCATTTGACTACGGATCAAAAGGTTACAGGTTTGAATCCTGTGCGAGTCACTTCTGAAAGAAGGTTTGGGTAGGTAGGTAAGTGGTTAAAACGGGCAGACTGTAAATCTGTTGCCTTACGGCTTCGGCGGTTCGAATCCGTCCCTGCCCACAACAAAAACCTGACAGAATAGTTCAGAACAGAAAGGTGAGACAAGTTGCGGAAGTAGCTCAGTTGATAGAGCACTAGCCTTCCAAGCTGGGGGTCGCGGGTTTGAGCCCCGTCTTCCGCTCTACAATCGGAACTTCCGATACGAAAAAAGAAAACATCCTTCAATGGAGAGGTGGCGGAATGGTAGACGCGCTACTTTGAGGGGGTAGTGGGCTCAGCCCGTGGGAGTTCGAGTCTCCTCCTCTTCACACAAGGAACGCCAAAAGAATAAAAAATGCTTCAGTAGCTCAGTTGGTTAGAGCACATGACTGTTAATCATGGGGTCGTTGGTTCAAGCCCATCCTGAAGCGCCAAAACATAAAGATGCGTCCTTAGCTCAGTTGGTAGAGCAATTGACTCTTAATCAATGGGTCCAGGGTTCGAGCCCCTGAGGGCGTACTAAGGAAAAGGGATTGAGACAACATCAAAATCCCTTTCTCTTTAGGAGGGATGGTAGAGTGGTCGATTACAACGGTCTTGAAAACCGTCGTGCTGAGAGGCACCGGGGGTTCGAATCCCTCTCCCTCCGCCAATGATTTGAGAAACCTGCTGATTTTCAGTAGGTTTCTTTTGTTTTTGTAAGAATTGCTTTTCCTTTAGTGTTCTCCTCTGCAAGATTTAAGTTAATCCAGGCTCAGTAGAAATTTAGTGGGGGTAAGCATAAATCATAGATAGCCTGTAGAGGAAGAACTTCTCGTCTCTTATACCTCTCAGTGCCG
>OCVV011336778.1_pt1 | contig 74088 bp, 121 predicted proteins | sample 1539721 | NCBI WGS metagenome assembly OCVV01 (sample SAMN02144230, study PRJEB22623) | gut metagenome | biome: sheep rumen | host: Ovis aries | place: New Zealand
GAATATTTAAAAATGGTACATCATAAGCAAAATCGGCATTAAAAGCACCTGTGAATGATACTGTACAAATTTTTCCCCATTTTCTAAAGGAGGCAGTAATACCATTTTCTGTTACATTTGCCGAATCTTCGCTCAATTCCTCTGTCAATTCCTTATTACTCTTGGCATAAGGTACATAAGGACCATTGTAGGATGGTACTGTAATCATGGGCTTGAATGTGAGCTTATTGGCTATGTAACCATTTCTTATGTCAAAATACACTATCAAATTTGTTTCTTCATTAAGTGTAAATTCAAAGCCACTACCATAATCAAATCCAAGATTTGTTGATGTGTCACTGTTATTTATAGCAATACGATATTTATTACCAGAACCGCCACTAGGACAACCAGAAAGAATATAATTACCTGCAGGCAATGTAACTGTTGCGAAAATGCTGGTATTATTTTCAGCTGTACCATTAGCTGTTATTGTTCCATTGTCATTAACAGTAAAGGTTACTCCATATTTAACCTGAGGTGTAGCATTATTCGGCAACATATTCACAGCGCCATTTACTTCCGTATTATCAAGAAGTGCTGTGGTGTCCTGTGTGAGTTGCTGATTACTCTTGGCGTATGGCTGATATGTTGGGTCGGTGTCTGATGCGTTGCGTATCATTGGTATTAATACAAGATGGTCTACTGTCTGTCCTGATGCAACATATAATCTGACTTTAAGTACAGACTCTCCGCTTGCAATCGAAAATGCTTTTTCGTTATTTCCATTGGTTATGTCTTGCCAGCCTCGTGTTGTCTGGGCTGACCAATAAATATTTGTGGGCATATCATTACCACTGGACAAAATCCAATTATCAATAGGAAGCGAAAATGCATCACAAATCTGAAACTCTGCATTATTTGTTGATGCACCACCATTAGTGTCTACGTCCACAGTAAAATCATCATTTACTGTAAAATTTACATTATTCCTTGTGTATGTATTTCCAGACCAAGTCCCTAATGTGTTTAGAGCTTTGATTTTGGCTAAATCCATGGGAATTTTATTCTTTGCCCCATTCTGTCCCATTACTTCATAGACATCTTCAATTTGGTTCGTTAAAGTCTGAATTTCAGACTCAACATCATCTGCCTCTACAACATTTGTGCCAATAGCTATTGTATCTTCTACAGATATTGGTACAGTACATTTTACTTTAGTACCATTAAGATAAAATACATGCCCTACTGCATGAGCTGATGTAGCAGTTGTTGTAGGCTCTATTGGTGCTACACCCTCAAAATATGGCTTAATCTTTCGGGTATAGTCGACCATCGTCTTATCTGCCATTATTTTGTCCCTCCTTTATAATTCTGAGTCTATTGTTGCCCATTGTGTATCTGTAATGATTACTGCCTTTATTGTATCGTTTGTTATGTCGATATTATTTCCAGCAGTAAGTGTGTTTTGCTTATCTGCAAGTAGTGCCATCAAGTCTGTGGTTGTAGTGTAATCTGAAAGGGCAGTATTGAGAGCAGTAATAGTCACATAATTACTCAAATCAATCTCAGTATCACCAATCTTTTCCCATCCTGCGGTTGTACCATTAAGGTTGATATACTCATCCTTGACATTACTTGTCTGTGACGGTGACTTTGGCACAAGATAAATGACATTAGTTTTGATGTCAGTTGTTGGAAGTGTAGCCACAACCTCAAAACGACTATTCTTGATGGCTGTTACAATCTCATCAACTTCTGTCTTTGAGTATGTTTCAGACTTGAGATAGTAGTTTACAAGGTCATTGACAGCCTTTGTGATAACAGTAAGCGCAACATTCTTATTTGCATCGGGAGTAACTTCCGTGCCATTTAAGGTTATGCTTTCTATAATATTTACTTCCGCACCTTCATCAACACCTGCAAGTTTAGTTTTTTCTTCGGAAGTGTAATCTTCTGTAGAAAGTCCTTTGCCACTTACCTTATCAACCTTATCATCAATCTCACCACGAATTTCTGTATCGTCATAGACAGTATCGGTAAATATTGCATCAGCAGGAACGTTTTTGGCAACAGTATGACCATCTACTGTATCTGCGTTTTCAGCGGAATCTACCTTGCCATCATTATCTGTATCATATACAGACTTGAGCATATCACCACCACCTGTAGGTGTGCCCCACTCCGTGTCATAATCAGCACTAGATTTCTTTACAAGAAACTGACCTGTAGTTCCACCTGTAGGGACTCCCTCACCATCATCACCCTTTAATGATGCAAGCCACTCTTCTTCTGTGCCTACATATCCTTGCTCTACAGCTACCTCATATGCAGACTTTCCATCTTCACCTTGTACAGTCTGAACTTCTCCTGCATCTTCTGTGACATCATTATCATATGTGATAATGAGGTGATTGTTAGCATCTATTTCACTAGATTTAATGCCTAATCCTGCATCACCATTTTCACCATCAAGTACATCTATATATCCTGTCTGCACTGTACCACTATCAAGAGTCCATGTAAAATTTACCCTATGTCCTCCTGCAATAGCATCTATGGAGCTGATAACACAGTTTTTACCTTTGATAGCTCCGCCACCTATAACTACCTCATTTGTATAAGTTTTTGAGGCCGCAAGGGCTTTCTTGACAGCCTGCATTATTAACTGACTCTCACTAGCCATTTACTTGCCCTCCTTATTCACCCCAATTCCATGTCTCACCATCTGACTTCAAGAATGCCATCTCTCCAGAAGTAGTAAACACAGAACTCATAAAATCCATTTTGTACCCATCAGGATACCCTACAATATCGTCTGTTGATAGACCTGTCATTTCTGCTTTTGTATCTGCTTCAAGCTCGACTTTAGCGGTCATATCTGAATCATTTAGTGTATAGCCCGCACAACGTACCATGATAAGTACCTCCTTCATAATCTTAATATAACATATTTACCTACTAAATTATAGCTTCAATTTGCGCCCACTGCTCGTCTGTAATAGCTAATGCTCCAACATAACTTGCAGCCTGTTCAGCGTAGAATTTTGCATTATTTTCATATGTTTCATCTGTAGATGGCACATCTGCTCCATTTCTCTGTCCTACTGCCCATGCTTCTGCATCTGTGGCACTATCTTCTGCCGCTGACTGTGCTGTTTCTGCGGCAGTTTGAGCCGCTTCTGCTTCGGCTTGTGCTTCTTGACAATCTGCTAGAAAGTTGGGTTGAAGTTTTTCTGTAGTAATTGAACCATCAATAACTTCGGCAGTTATTGTTTTATTACCATCACTATCTACTGTAATAGTAAAGTCGATTGTAGAGGAATCAACAAAAGTATATGTCTTTATTAATGCTCCTACATCTGCCGTATATTGAGAGCCATCATCTGTTGTCATTATAATGACGCCATTAGCATCCATACTGAAAGATACAGGTATCTTCTCAATATTGAGGTCTACTGTAAGAGAAGTGCCATTCTTTCTGGTGAACACAAATACACCAGTTGATGTATTGTATGTAATACTGTTGAAAGCAGTAAGCATATCACTTTCATTGGCTTTTGTTGTATCAAGGTTTACCACTCTGTTATCAATGACATTAAGAGCATTATCCATCCTATTGAGGTTCACGTCATTTATAGGAGTAGCTATTGACGGTTCATTTTGCCAATTTATTCTGGAATACGCTTTATCCATTAGTTACCCTCCCATTCTTTATAGCCATAATCATTGATTGCTTCTGTATATTCATCGCCCTCAGATTCATAAGTATCTTTAAGAGCTTGTATACCAGTCAATGTACGATGGAATATAAATGATTCAGCACCACCTGTTTTTGTCAGCACGCCAATCCTATCTCCACATTCTATCCAAGGCATACCTTTACACACAAGAGTACATGGGGTATAATCCATGTTACTTATTCTGCCCCACATATTAGCAAGCATTTTAGATACTTCCGGCATATTATCATAGTCATATTCCATATCTTCATTACAATAAAATATATTATCATCTATGGCATAAACATTGTCATAAGAATCATCACCTGTATATTCCCACTCAACAATACTCTTAGTTTCATTAGATGTGATATTTTTTCTTATCTGAATCTTACCATACTTTTGAACGGTATAATCTTCCTGTTCAAATGACTGATACTGTCCCATAGTAATAGTATGATTAGTACCTTCTCTTGGATATAAATCATCGGCAGGGTATAAATCATTTCTAGGATAAAGTCCAGATTTAGTACAATAAACAAACTCAGGTTTACCAGTAGAACGGTTAAGCCTAAAGAAACAGCCGTTTATTTCAAGCAATGAACGTACCACATCTCTACCTGTTATAGAGGAATCGCAAGCGAAAATATCTTGATTACCGTAGTTATAGTAAACTAATCGCATAGCGCCATTTGGTAAATCAGGCACTAGACTTGCATTAGTAGCTCCGAGATATACTGAATTAACATATGTGTAGGCATGCCATACATAATTGGGGTCATATACACCTTGAATATATCCTTGTATGCACACTGCAACATGAACAGTAACTTGTATGCAATCAGGATCCAACATAAAATAATCCTCACTATCCACACACACATTGTTTGTACTACCATTTGATAGTGTTTGCTCAACTAAGACATTTCCTTTATATAAACCTCTATATAAAGGGTCAAAATTAGAATATCCAAATTCCTCATACTGAGGATATTCAAATACAGATTTTATATTATCTATATTAGGATAGTCCGGGTAATCAATGTGTATAAAATATAGTTTTGAGATGTCAGGATTAGTTACGGTATGACTGATGTAATTAATATTACAATCTGTGTGACGAGGATAGTCTGTTGTATTATTAAGTGCCCACAATACTTTTGGAGTACCTGACCTATCTGTACCTGGAGTTAATGATTCTTCCCACAATATAGCAAACGCATATTCACCGACTGACTTATAGCCATCAAATGCTTTTAATGAGTATAAATAGTTATAGAACGTACTAAACATCTGTCTGGCAAATTGAAATCCATATGAGCTTGTATAATCATCAAAACTTATTCCGAACATATACTGAGTATACCAGTCTGCGGCATTTTGTTCTAAAACAGTAAGGTTGTCATATGCAGTTATTTCTTGTTTTATCATATCCCAAGTATGATGTTTCTTTACACTATTCACCTTGAATACACCGAGTGGAATAGGTGTATTTATACAATTCAAATAATCTTCTATTGTTGAGCCGTTGTACTCTACACAATCAGCGGGGTCATATTCTGGAATAGAATCATACTTTGACTGTACTAAATTTATCTGCCACTGCTTTACATAGAGGTCAACACGGTCAACATGAACAGGACTTCTAAATATATCTCCATCTGTATTCAGAGGTCTCATAGCAAATCCTGTATCTTGGAAATTATCAAGAGTTGTAGTGTCTGCATATGTAGGGTATCTTTTACTGTAATAGTCACCGAAATTTATTGGTATGTAGAATCTTACTTCGTGCCAGTCAGATAATTCACCTATTGATACCACACAATTTTCTGACTTTGAATATTCCATATCATCATACCAGACACGACCTACATCTCGTCTTGTGCCATCTTTTCTATTTACCCAAATCTGTGGATAAAATAAAAAGGCACTAACCGGTTCAGCGGGATTAGTTATTTCAACTTTACATTTGACGGTTACGCATACAAACTTAAATTGGCTATAATAATCGTTTGTCATAAGTAATGTCTTATTTTGCCAAGCCAGTGCAAAGTAAGTATTTAGATTTAAGTTGTTCCAATAATATTGCCAATATTCACTTCCTAAAGAAGGTACTGGGTAAGATTCTTTATAGAAATTGACTTGAGGTAAAAATGCTTTTTCTAATGTACTGTCTTTTAGTTTTATTGAAGGTTTAATGATTCTGTCCTTAAAATCCTTCTCATTATCTGCTACCGTAAATTGACAATAAGCGGCTTCACAAAGACCGAATTTAATATTTTGCTCAGAACAAAGGCTCTCATTAAGTGAGAATGATTCAGAAACAAGATTATCGTTTGTAACCTTAAAGTATTCATTAGTATCTTCATAGTATGGTACATATGTATTAGGAAATACCGATATGTCATTAGAGAATGACAACATAATACTAGATAAACTTAATGTGCCACTAAAAGTATTTGAGCTATTACTCTTAGATAAATCTAAATCAGTGGAGCTATATCCTAATCCTGATGTTGAAATTGGTAAAGTTATCTGAACATATGAGGAAGTCAGTTCTGAAATGCTAACAGTTTGCTTTGTACTTATGTTATAACCTTGGCCTTCAACTGGTAGAGAAAAGGAAAATGTTACCTCACTTTCATCACCGCTAAATCCAGTTAGATGCGCAATGAACTGTACACAAACATAATCAAAGTTTCTCATGTTTTCCATATCTGCACAATCCGAAAAGTTTGCTGTTTGATTTCCATCCTTATCAAGTAGTGTGATTACATGGCCATATAATGGAGGGTCAATCGTCAAACCAACTCCATAGCCAGAAATACCACTAAAAAAGTTTCTTCCTTCAGACGGAATTCCTGACTCAACTATCAATTCCTTAGCAGAGGAATCCCTTAAAAATTCAGTTTTTACTTTATTATCGACATTCAGCATAATCAATATCCTATAAATTTAATGGTTGTTTTATCATATCTTAAATCTGTGCCATTATATTCTGCTTTTACTGTAATCTCAGGGTCAGGCATATAACAATCTGCGGTTACATATATATGCTCCTCTGGCAACCAGAAGGTTACTGATAGTTTACGCTCTTCAGGAATAGTAAATGTGTTCTCTATTGCCTCCATTATTTCGGCATGAACATCTTCCATAAGAGGCCTTAATTCAAATTCGATTGTATAAGAAACATGTTCCAGTGCCTGTCTATGCAGTACACCATTTGCATCTCTATAACTATCTAGGTCGATAATCTTTTTAGATACCTTATATGTATCAAATACAATATAATTGTTATAGAATTTATCGTTATATCCTATTTTTATCAAGTAACCTTCATATGCCATAGTTTACCCCTTAAAATGCAGTCTTACCAGTTGACTTTCTGTAAATGTCATTCTGTTTTCTAACTGCCCTAAATATCTCTCTGCCATCAATGCTAATAATAGTATCTCCGCTATTAGTATTATTATAACTTGATGCGCCCATTGCATCAACGATGGCTGATGATAAAACATTAGCCAGTCTACTATAATCAAACTCCTCTTCATTTTTTGCCTGTGAGAACTGAGCTGTAGATGGAAGAGTTTTACCTTGAGCAATATTAGGAATAGATATTGTACTCAACTTACCTAACTGAGAAGCAATTCCCCAATTACCTGATGAAAACAGAGTATCAAGATTGCTCATGGATGTAGACATCTCATCTACCATTGAGTTGATAATACTGATTGCATCCTGCTTCATTGTAGTAAGGTTGTCTAAGAAGTTATCAGCAAAACTATCTGATGTATTAACATCTGGTATAATATCGCTTACGGCGTCTTCCATAGCGTCTTTTGCGTCTGATGCTCCTTCATCTATACCATTTGTAAGACCTTCCATATCATATTTACCTATCTGCTCAAATACCTTAGATGGTGAACCAATCTGGAATATACTCTTGGCGATATTAACAATATTACTGCAGCCTTCTCTTATTCTCTGATATGCTCTGTTAAATCCATCAATAATTCCATTTATCAGTCCTACAAGAAGATTGTAACCGACACTTACTAATGATGATGCAGAAAGACCTGAGCTAAATGCACTCTTTATCTGATAAACAAAGTTGGCAATCCTTGAAATGACATTAGCAATCATACTTACAATGCCTTGTAATAATCCATTTATCAGATTAGAGCCAACAGACTTTATTGTGCCGGTAACTGCGTTAAATGCTGATTTAATACCGTTTACAATAGGAGTAACTACATTATTTACTATCCAAGAACCGATGGATGTAATAGCAGATATAATACCCTGTAAAATTCCTTCGAGGATATTCTCACCAAAAGGTTCCATCTTCTTTGATGGAGAGTGCATATCAAAACCTTCTTTTAAGCCCTCGACAAATCCCTCAAAAAATCCTGTTATTGCCTTTACTATCCATTCTTTCAGTTTGAGAGGTAATAAGAAGATAGATAATATACCTTTGAGTATGTTTATACCAAATTCAATCCAGTTTTCAGGTTTCTGTAATTCCTCTAACTTTTCTTCGAGATTAGCCTTAATGTTACTTACTGTTGTGCCTATCCAAACTCCAAAATTATGACCTAAATTTGAAAAGAACTCATGTATTTTATTTCCGATATTACTCATTGTAACTAATACAAAATTGAGCATATCATCGCCAAATGCTCCGAGATTAGCTACAATCGCAACTAAAGCACCTGCTATAACTGCTGGCCAAGCAGCTACTCCAGCTATGATAAGTCCTACTGTAGTAAGTGCTCCACCAAATACCGTCACCGCTTCACTGCCAAGACTAAATCCGTTATTCATCATATCGAATCCACCAGATACAGCAGTTAAAACTCCAGTCACGGCAGTAAGTGCTCCAAGTAACCCTGCTCCAGGTCCTAATGCAGTAGTGAGCTTTCCTATAAGTTCAGTAGGTGTTGTGAATACACTACCCCAATTCTGTAATACCATACCGAGAGTCTTGAACTCAGTAGATACACTACTTAATTTAGCCGCTAATCCTGCAATACCAGTAGCATTTCCACCTGTTCCTGCTAAGGTAGCTACGTCCTTACTGAGCTTTGCTACCTGAGCTTGCATTACACCCTGTCTTATAAAGTTGCTAAATGTCATGTAGTTTGTGATTAGCGGCATAGCAACATTATTGATGAGATGTAATGCGGCAGTTAATCCTATAAGAACTCCGACAAGTTGCTCAATCTTGTTGGTCATTTCTTCTACATATGCCTGCTTCTCATCGTCAGACATATTAGCGAAGTTATCAGCAAATTCCTTTATATTGTTTATAATGTTAGTAAATTCTTCTGAGCCCAAGAAGTCTGTAACGGCAGTACCAAAATCGCTAATTAACTGAATAAGAACTTCCCATGCAAATTCAAATATAGGTTCAAGTGCCGACATGAAATTCTGCATATTTGTAGTGATTGTTTCCCAATCTGCACCCTGAGCTATCTTTCCTATAGCATCGAGTAGCTTAGGAAATCCTTCTTCAAGAAGATACTTCCATAATGGAAGTAATACATCTGTCCAAAATGTTTTAACTGTATCTGAGATAAACTGAACTAACGGTTGTATCTTTTCAAGGTTATCTTTAAGAGATACCATCAATGGTCTGAGGTCTAAATTCTCTGCCCATTCTTTTGTAGCATCTGCCATATCTTGAAAGCCAGTCATAAGAATCTGTAACAGATCCTCTATTCTCTGAACTATCATTATACCATTGCTACCGCTTCTAAGGGCAATCTCTATCTTCTCAGCGATTATGCCTACAATCTCCGCTACTGTTCCAAAGAAGTTTACAAGCTGAGGTAATCCCTTTTCAATGAAATCCTTTATTATCTTAAGGAGTATCTGCTCATAGAGCATTTCAAACAGACTTGCAACCCTCTCAACTGCGGGCACAAGTTTCTGTTCCATGTTATCTGCAAGGGCATTCATAGCGGGTATAAATGAAAGCTCTGCTGACCATTTAGCAGTATACTTAGCGGCATCAAGAATGTGTCGAGTAATTGATTCAAGACATTTAGCTATAGACATTAAGATTCTATAACCACTCTCATTATACTCCCATGCTTTTCTAAAATTCTTTGCGAGATTACCGACTATTATGCCTATATAAGCTATTGTTTGGGCTATGTTATCAAAGATGTTCTGTACAGTATCGCTTTCCCATACTCTCCAGAAGTCTTTCGCTATGGATTTTCCTAGTTTAAGTAATTCTCTAAGAGCATATTTCCATGAGTTGATTATGAATGTTCTGAATTTCTCCCATGCTTCTTTTAGAGGGTCAAACAGTTTCTTAAAAATGTCCTTGATTTTCTCAGCTAATTCCTGAGCTTTCTTTGATGGAGCAACTGGATCCCAGCTCATTCCACCAAAATCATCTCCGCCACTCTTATCATCAGTATGAAGCACGTTCAATTCATCAAAACCGGCAAGCTCTTTCTTAGCTTTCTTAGCTGATTTACCAGTTTTATCAAGTGAATCGGCATAATCTGTCCATACTTTGGCAGCCTTATATACTACTGACTGACCTGTAAGCGCGGCAATGAATGAAGCTATTTGATATGTTATTTCAGCAACCGCAGCCGCTACTCTTTCAAGTGCAGGTGCTAAAACAGAAAGTATTGGCTGAATAGCGGCAGTAACTGAGGCTTTCATCTGATTTATAGATGTAACTACGGAAGACATCTGAGTGTTTACAGATGAAATCTGTTTAGCCATAGACTCAAAGCCTTCACCTATAGCTTTTCTGAGCTTACGCAGTAACATATACAAAGAGCGTACACCTATAATTGCTTTAAGCGTGGTTATCAAGAATTTGCCTAAAGATTGATTACCTAAATCAGTATTCTTACTGGTATTCTTCATCTCCTTATTAAATTTCTTCTGAGATGATTGTGCTTTATCAAACGCCTTTTTAAGTGCATTTACACCAGGTATAAGTCTAAGATATGCATTAAGAGCTTTTGTAGCTCCACTAACAAGTTTCTTATTAAACTTATCTACAGTTGATGTAATCTGATTTATTGTGAAGCCAAGCATCTTAACCGCACGGAGTTTGTAGTAATACTGAGCGGCAGACTGCTTTACTGTGGTAATCTCTTTATTTGTACTGGCGATTGCTGCCTTCTTAGCTTTCTCATGTTCAGCATAAGCCTCACGCTCTCTCTTTATTCTTTCTTCCTCTGCTTTAGCAAGTTCCTGTTCAGCCTCTAATTGCTCCTTTGTCATTTGAAATGATGTCTCTGCATATCCAACATCTTCACGAGGAGCTGATTGTGTAACTAAATTTCCTTGTATTTCTCTAGCTGATTGAGCGGCAATCATAGCCTCATGCTCATATACAGAAGTCATTTCCATGATTTCTCGTATACTCTGGTCAATCATTTCATTTAGAGAAATAATTTCGCTCTTAAACTGTTCGGTAGATTTTCCATCTGCCTTAAGATTCTGGTATATTGAACCATCGTTTATGCTATCTCTGAGGTCCACATATGTTTCTAATGCCATAGCAAGCTGGTCACGCATTTCCTGCAACTCATCTCTTGCATTTGAAAGCTCAGATGTTGCGAACGGACTTACTTGTACAGTCTGACCATTTAATGTCTTATACTGCTTCTCCACAGCATTGTCCATAGCAGTCATAGCGTACTGCATCTTAGTTATTGAGGATGTAATCTCGTTAAATCCTAACTTCGACTTATTAACATCTTCAACCTGCTTTTTAAACGACTGCAAAGCCTGTTTAAATAAATCAATAGATCCTTTTGACTTAATCGCCTCAGACTCAATTAACTGCAATCCTGAGACTTCTTGCATAGCGGCATTATAACTATCATTCATCGCCTTCTTTAGGGCCCCACTCTGAGTGATATAATCCCTTCTAGCTTTTGTAGCCTCTTTATTCGCGGCAGATACTGCGGTATTGTAATCGGACTTATTAAACCCATCAGCTTTGTAGTCCCAATTTTTCATAGCTTCTGCTTTTTGAGCCGAAGATTCAGATGCGGCCTTAAGTTCTAACATTTTACGTCTTGCGGCCTCAATCTTATCGACATAGGTCTGCATAGCGGCAATAGATTCCTTTGTCGCCTTAGTATTTGTTGTATCTTTATTCAAAGAATCTTGAGCCTTTTTTATAGCAGTTTGAATCTCAGCTATAGACTTCTTTACGGCACTATCATCTTCAACTGTAAACTTTATAGGGATTTCTACTTCTCCGTCTATTCCGTTTGCACCCATATCTTACTCCTTATTCCAAACACTCTTTAACCATTCTTCCGCATCAACTTCATCTACAGTCTTGTGGTTCCAATTAAAGTATTGAGGATTCTCGTTGCGGTAATCTCGTTCCCATTTTTCTAACTTTTTACCACTCATCATTTTATCCCTTATACTAACCACAGTAGATAAAACACACTCCCCTACTGACATATAGTATGACAGAAAAGTCCACCAATGTATATATTCTGCTGACCTAATTTCCATCCCTGCAACTTTATTTACCGCTGAACTGATGATTGCTGAATCATCTTCCCAATCTATAAGTTTTCTAGCGGCTTTACCTTTTTCACCCTTACCGCCATTAAAAAAGTCATACATCTGTTTAGTTGCGGACTCTAAATCAGGTAATGCAAACACATCTTCAATATCGTTTAAATCTTCATAAAATATAATTAAAGCGGAGATAATACGCTCATTCTGAGTTAGTTCTGGATCCTCTAAAGCAGAAAAGACGCCCAATATCGTTCTGTAATCGCCGCGATTACGAATCTGATACGGACGTCCTGCTATTTCTATCTCCGTAGGTAATTCATACATACACGGAGCTCCTTATTCAATTCTTAGTTGTGATATTTCTTGGTATACTTGGATGTTTTTGCTGATACTCTGCGCTTCATCTTACTAAACTCAGAATTGAGGTTTGTCTCATAGAGTTTAGTGATTGCATCAATGATATGCTCAAATCTAAACATACCTTCAAATGGATCATACATTGAACCATCATCACAACATATCTCACTTACAGGAGCATCAAAGATGTAATCAACTTCCTTCTTCATCTCAGCATCTATCTTATCCAGATTCTCTCTTATGAGTTTCTCCTGCTCTTCACCAATAGCATCTTCTGGAAGACTTGAAAGAATATTACCAACTTCTTCCATATGCTTTGTAAGACGCTCATATGCAGAAGATAATCTGGATGTGATATTGATGTCACTTGTATTGAGTTCCAATATCTTGTTTGAGTCTCCGTTGATTCTAAATCTCTTCCTTCTGATTGCAGAGATATTTACATCCTGAATATCATCTGTAACAGGTGGAGTATTGACTACAAACGTCTGTTCTTTAGGAATTACTTCCTCTTTTACTTCTTCTTTTACCTCTTCAGGAAGATTCATAGCATCTTCCTTCATTTCTTTAGGTTCCTCACTCTGAAAGAGTTTTGATGTTGACTTGGCCATTTTATTCCCCTCCTAATTATTAAACTGTTGCATCAGCAGTAAATACAAAGTCCTCTGCCAGCTTATCAACAGTACCTGTAGTAATCTTGTTACTAAAGTGTACTGTGTAAGGGAAGTTAATCTTTGTATCGCCACCGATTGAATCATAAGTGATTGTGCAATCAGTATGCTTCTCTGCGGCATAACCATTTGTAGAATCGCCTACAAATGCAGTGATGATGTAGATTGTGAAACCACCGAGTTCTGAAATGGCATTTCTACGTCTAATGTCGTTCAGCTTAACTTTCAGCTTTTCACCACCGATGATAGGTGAAGCATCAAAAGTCTGCTCAGGCTGAGTTCTTTCGAGGTCTGTATAGTTGTTACCTCTGATGTCTGTTGTGGTCTCAATTTCTGAGTTGTACTCGATAGATGAGTCCTCAGTTCTTGTTCCAAGAAACTCTCTTATCTGAGCTGTGCCTTCAGTCCACTCTGCTACTGTAATGAGAAGTTTTCTCTCGGCTCTCTGGCCGGCTTTAAGATTAAACTGCTCTGCCATAGTATGCTCCTTTCGTTAATTAAAAATCATCTTTGATTTGTCTAGGTATTCAATATTTACACCGATTGAATACCTCGCTATGGGAGGATTTACAGAAGTATCAATTCCATCTATATCTGGGTCCGTATTTATTGTGGTCATATCGTTAATTTCACACAACGGACCAAAATCAGGAAAATGTGGTGCAGGTTGAGCCGCTTCACTTGTTGGAATAGGATGTGCCTGCAAATCTATCCAATCTAATATCTTCTGAACATATGCCATATTTTCCATGTTCTTATCTGTAATTGACTCATCATTTTGTATTGCTATATGTGCAACCGATGAGTAACAGGCTATAATAAAAGTATATTGTTTAAGCACACTGCCGTCAATATAATGACGTTTTACAGTATCTTTTTGTGATATAATATGGTTATTTCCATCATCGGCATCGGCAAAATTAAAGAATAGTGGATTATTCTGTATTTCATCACATTCCATTAAAAACTTTATGATTGCTTCATTCTTATCAGGCATTATTCATACCCTCCACTATCAATTTAGCTACATGCCTATAAACTACTTCTTTTTCTTCTGGAGTTATATGCTGACTCCAATGGCTGAATGTTCCCTCATTAGTTCTGTTCCACCAATCAGGAGCATTAAACTGAGCTGATGCGTAGTGTTCTCCATATTTATTCTCTGCAACATAATGTATTGCAACTGTACCTTTATATCTTGGAAACTCCAATGCACTTCTTAAATTTCCATCTCCACCAGGAATAGAACTAGGTACATAATGATTTAACTGCTCCGCATATTTCCTTGCAGCCTCTTCTTGAATTTCTCCAGTAAGCATAGCTCTATCATACTTATCTTTTAAAATTCTATTTAAGGCTCTATCCAATGTTTCTGTATGTATTCTGGTGTGTATTGTAAAGTCTTTTGCCATATCAAGTACCTCTTAGATGATAATGCTCATCACCTCTACCACCGCCAACGTTTATATTTACAGTCTCTACTGTAAAGCAACCGGGCCACTCTTTATTCTCTTTTATGAGGTCTGCTGACCTCATGCCAGATACATACTCGTCTATAATAAAATCAGTCTCATCAGCAACAACAATATCACCACCAGATAGTGTGAATTTTTCAGCCCTTTCACTATCATCCAGCTTCATCCAAGACTTCTTATCTATAAACTTATCAGAGACACGGATACGACATATAGAAACATTAGTATCAATAGTGGTTTTACCTACTGTCAGTTTTTCTACAGTATGCTTATAAAAACAACCATCAATAACATGACGATACCATTTTACCTTCTTAGTAGTAGGCTCTATGTATTTGTTATAGAGTGTGATTGTATCATCCCACCATTGACTGTAATGGTTCATTCTTCTACCACTTTCTTCTTTCTGGTTCTCTTTGCTGGTGCTTCTTCTGATTTTATCTCAAAGTTATAAAACTTCTCATCAGTCTTTGCACCAAGTTCTTTAAGTATAACATCATATGCAAAATCGCATTCCTTGACTGTTTCACAAGCCTTTATCATATTGACTATAAACTTGTCTGCACCATACTTTTCAGCGTCAGAAAGGACGTTAGGATTGTCTCCTATATACTTCTTGTTAAATGCAACAGATAGATATTTTCCAATATAAGTTTTCTTAGTGACTGTATTTTCAGCCCTAAAGATATATCCTACCATATTACTCTCCCGGATAAACTCCCCTATAGAGAAGTTTTCTTCCTAAATCATTGACTATGCTATTAAGATACTGGTCAATGAGGTCTTTCTTTGTTTTAGAGCCGTTAAGAAATGCCATGAGTTCACCACTACTTAAAGTGTTGTAGCTCGTAGACACTCCGTCATTAGACTCCTGTGTTATTCCAGCTTCTTTTGTCCATCCAACTCCTGCACCTACACCACCTACGCTTGATGTAAGGAGTGCATCTTCCATCTGTTTCAGACGTATAAGCTGATATACACAACGTTTTAACTCCTCTGTATTTAATGCTTCTGCCCACTCTGGTCTTTTGAGTCGGTTAAATGTATACCAGTTTATTGTGCTTTCTGCATCAAATTCTAAATCATTAAAGGCGGTCTCATCTAGTGTCCCACCATATTCAGAATATTCTTCAAATGTTAGATACATAGACTTGACCGCCTTTCTTAGATTTAAACAGAGGAGGAACCCGCTGTTATTAGCCGAGTGAAATTACTCTGGCAATAGGAATAGCCTTGTGAGGAAGATACATCTTAGATGATCCGCCTGTATTTACAATCTCCCAGTTAGCGCCAGTTGCAAGCTCTGCGTCTGTAGGAGAAAGTGTTGCGATGTCGCCGATGCCCTTGAAGGAAATTCCATAAGGAGCAAAGCACTTTCTATTTCTTGTGATGAGTGTATCCTCACCGCCGTTCTTATAAGGATCTCTTGCCATCTCAGCAGGAACCTTAGCACCGCAGTTAGTGTACTCAACTGCACCCTGACCGAATACATAAGTAACATACTTCTTAACTGCTGATGTGCCAGATCCTTCTGTGATAACAGGCATATCATCATCAACGATAACCATACGTCCGTTAAGAGTACCGATGTTAAGGTCTCTCTCCATACCGTTAGCATCGTTGTACTTGAGGTAAACAAGTACCTTCAAGTTCTCAAGATGTGTAGCTACTGCGGAATGCATAAGTGTAAGAGCGAACTTCTGCTTATGGTCTCCCATAGCCTTCTGCATACCAGTGTTAAGTGTGGTTGCATCCATGTAACCAAGAACACCCTCACTGTTTGTAACACCAGATACATCATGTGTATGCTCCTCTACAAACTCAGCTCCTGCATCGTCTGACATAGCGAACACACCATCAAGAATCTTGATAAGAAGTGCCTGATCCTGCTCATCCCAATACTCAGCAACCTGTTCAGCGACATTCTGCATGAAGTCTACTCCGCCAGTGATGTCGTAAGAGAAATCCTTTTCTGTCCATGCTTTAGCACGTCCTACAACAACTCTGGAATGTGAATAAGTCTGTGTTCCTGTAGATGTGATGTTTGTAACACCATCATAGTTCAGAGGTGTTCCACCGATGAGACCCTTAAGAGGTGTGGTCAAGTAGTTACCACCAACCTGGTCAGACATTGAAGCCGCAAGCTCAGGTCTGCCAACGATTGCTCCAGACTTAATAAGTGTATTCAGATGCATATTAGGAATTCTATCTACATATTTCTGAAATACTTCACCATTAAATAATTTCGCATCAAAAAATGGCATAATATTTTTCTCCTTTCAATTAGTCAAAACTTATAACAAAATTTGGATCTTCATTCTTCTTTGCCATCATCTCTGATAATGACATTTTTGTAGCTTTATCTTTACCACCTGTAGCTGAGCCTACAAACTCAGGAGCAGGTGCTTTAGGAGCTGATTCTTTCTGAATAAATGCATCAGCGTTTGCTTTAGCATATGCCTTCATATAATCATCTGCTCCCATGATAGCTCCATCTTCCATAGGGAGCTTTTTGTCTATCATTGAGCGTGTGAAGTCCCTTCTAGCGGCCTCACTAGAGAATTTCTGTTTACCTGCATAATCACGAACTGCAAACTCATAGGCCTGTGTTGATAGCTTAGTTTGAAGGGCTGCGGTGTCAGCATCATACTTAGCCTGTAAAGCGGTTAGATTGCTATTAAGCTCCTCTAACTTTCCGGCATCACTACCAGCATCTTTGAGCTGAGTTTTTAACTGCTCGAGGTCTGCGTTTCTGCTAGTGATTGTGTCATTCAGAGATGTAATCTCTGTGTCCTTCTTAGCAAGGTCATCCTCATACTTCTGTCGATCCACATATTTACCTTCAGATAAATCTGTGAATTTTGCTTTGTTTTCCTTAGCAATACGCTCAAACTCCTCCAATGTAAGAGCGCCGTTTTCAGATGTTGCCTTGTCAAAAATTTCCTTTAGTAACATACTTTTCTCCTTCTACATTCTTATATCCGTTTAATTTGTAAGTGCGTAGTCACGCTCTACGCTGGAATGTGCGGGTGGTTAAATGTCGCACCGCATTGACGAATTTATAATAATCTCATATCGAGTTATTACCTCAACCCAGAGGAAAACTCCTCTGGGCCCTAGGAGGGGAAAATGCGACCGAGTCAACATCTCACCCACATTCATTATAGAACACATTTTCGTATATGTAAACATTAAGCGGGCTAGTTTTTAGCTACCGCATTCTTATTTGATGTGTTGTGTTTAGTAACATCCTTCTTTTCTGCATCTGGCTCAGGATTGTTATTATTTCCTGAGAAATCTTTACCTTGAGCAACATCACCTAACTGAGCTTGAGCCTGAATATTTGTTTCCATACTCTGCTTCTTCTCATCATCAACTTTCTGTAATGCGGCTTTAGCCTGATTCTCTGTTTCACCGAAGTACCACATTCTAGTCTCTAGCTTAGATGTAATGCCTGCATTTATCATGGACATTCTTGTATTCAGCTCTGCTTCTGTATCAACAATGATAGAATCATCCCACTCAAATGAAATCTGATACTCACCAGGAGGTGTTACTTGATAGAGTGTACAATACACATCCATAGCGTAAACTGCATCTCTTAAAGCATCTTCAAGGGCTGCCTGTATATCAGCATTAGTAGAATAGCTCCTCTGTTTATTGATTTTTAGCTCGGTTGCAGTCTTTTCAATGTTGCCCACATCTTCTGATATTGTACCTCTACTAAAGCCTACAATATCCTCTATTCTTGTGAGAATGATATTGAGTCCATTAGCAAGTGACTGGTCTCTTAACGCAGGAGCAAATACATTATATGTTTCCTCACTATTCAGGTCTACCTTTCTGAACAATCTTTCCTGTTTAGCCGGCATCTCTGTCTGATGTTGTCTATTCTGATACTCTGTAATCTTCAAGGCATCTCGGTCTACATCAATAGCAAGCTCTCCGCCTTCAAATTCCCACAACATTCTTGAATACTGTTCATCAGCATCTTTAATGAGGGAAACAACTCTACTATATCCTGATACTCCAAGAGGTGAGTATGGATCAATAGTATTAGCTTCAGGCATTTTAAAATATGCAAACAGAGGCCTATCAACATTCTTAATAGTTACTTCTTCTTCAAGATTAGCCCACTCAGAAACTTCCGCTAATGCACAAGGCTTACCTAAATCACTAACAGTTGTAGGAACAAAGATTCTGTTTATTCCTGTATTATTGTGAGATACAAAAGCATAGTTTTTGACTGTAATCGTTCTACCTTCCAGCTTATGATACTCTACTCTTGTATACACTTTATCGTTATCAGTCTTTGTCTGTAAGAAGGCTGCCTCAGTTATTTTTCCGTTGTTATCAAAAGAAAGAGGATAGAATCTGTCAGCCTGTACAAAGTCAAAATTAAACTCATACTTAGGCAAAGGCTTTTCAGAAGATAGTCGCTCACTTTCTTCTTTCGTCTTATCTTCAATAGTAGGTGAACCTTCATCATACATCACAATATATGGCTTAATAACTAATCCACCCTTAGCTATACCATATTCCAACTGTCTTCTTATCTGTTTGAGCAACTTCTTATAAGAATCATTCAAAAAGTTAGCCCTCTCTACAGGACCATCTGGCTCAGGCTCTGTAATCATCATAGCACCCTGTCCCATTGTAGGATTACCATCAGCATCAATACCAGGTGGCTGATAATCGGGGTTCTCTTTCTCTACATCCTTCATAGGTGGAGTAATTTCACTCTCCATCTCTAATGTAACCATTCTTGCTTTCTCACTAGCTATAAGAGCTGGTAGACCAAGTGATACTACTCTCTCAGGACTACCTGGAGTAGCCTCTTTTAGCCACGGGGCTCTTCCTTCATACATAGCTGACCAGAGTTGAATACTATTCACCATATCGTCAGATACTGCCGACTTCACAGATAGCACTTTTTCAACAACATCACGCCCAAACATAGACTTTATTGCTCCTTTCAATTTATCCCATAAGCTCATTTCTGTTCTCCTCTACAAATGACCTTCATTATATGTAGTATAACATTCAGTGGCTGTGTATTCAATTACTGTCCTCTTCTTACCCAATACTTGGAAGTAGCATAACGCACAGAGTCGATGGAGTGGTTATCTTTATCAGGATAACCACTGATAACTTCATCTTCTTTATCCCTATCATACTCATATTCGATAAATTCTTTGTATGTAGCTGGGCATCTCTTAGGATCAATATAAATATGCTTTAGTGACTGTAGCCACTTCATAGAGTAAGTAACACTGTCAGGCTCCTTCTTAGCAGGTCTAGCACCATATGCTCCGTAGCTCTTCCAGTCAGAAATAGACTTAGGTTCAGCACTATCACAGATTATAATATCATCAGGAGATGCAAGTGGTCTTCCAGCAATTTGTAATTCGTTAAACACCTTATCGAAAGTGTCTCTATTAGATAACTTGTTACACCTAAACTCACCAAATATATACAAAGTTCTTGTAGATGGCTCAAAGTGAGATAATGTGAAAGCAAATGGGTCTGGGAACCATCCCCAATCGACTCCTCTTAACCATCTTTCAAAGCCAAGTATAAAATCATCATTCATGTACATAGGCTCAACATTTTCAAAGACATTACCGCCTGTACCAACAGGTATACCTAAATACTCATGCTCATAAGCTCGTGGATTTGTCTCTTTCAAGTCCTCAGCTTCATCTATAAACGCTTGTCCAAGCCATTCTTCAGGTATATCAATGTAATTTGTCGAGGTTACCAGTGTGTTCTCTCTACTGAGTGCATCTGTAGCATACTGATTAGCCCAGTTTAGATTAGATATAGGTGGGTTAAATGAACGAAAATCCCAAAATAATAATCCACCTCTCATTGTAGACTGTAATACTTTACGAATTTCCTTCTCACCTGCAAATTGGTCTAACTCTTCAAACCATGTTATTCCTATATATCCAAAAGGCAACTTTACAGACTTAACTTTGTTAGGATCATCAAGTCCCATAAACAATATCTGCTGACCTGTAGGTTTATACACTATAGGATTTGCAATAGTCTTAGGTATCTGAAAGTAATCTCTTAGGCCCCATTTATCTATGCCCCATACTACCTGTGACCATACAGAGTTCTTTATAGTATTACCTATCTTTCGGAATACAAGGGCATGAACTTTAGGATTATTCACTAATACCAGAGGTATCATTTCAGAAATAAAAGAAGATTTAGCAGAACCTCTTCCGCCTTTAAACACATAATGAACGTGCTTATGGTCTAAAATATCATCCATAGCGTCAAAATAAACAGGAGCAATGGCTTCATTAACATCCAAAACAATTTCACCATTTTTCTCCTTAGCCTTTTTGTGTCTACCCATAAATCACTCTCTCCTCAATATGAGGTGTACTTCTTTACCAGTTCCACCCATCTCTTTATCCTGTTCAAGCTCTCTGAGCCTTCTGTTAAGCTCTTTAGCCGCCGCAGTTCTTTCCTGCAACGAAGCGTCAATTCCAAACTGGTCTTTAACTTCTCCTCTCATAACCCTTGTAAGATAGACTAGAACTTCCGTAGCGTCAGCAATCTCAGCTCCTCTAATATCATCCATTCTAGCCGCAATTTCATTCCTTATAACATCATCTCTAAGCAACTCTTTGCCTTTTCTGGCATATGCGGCTCTCTTGTCTTTTCTAGTATTCCTAACCATGTATCCTGCTTCTTCCGCAGCCTGAGCAGGATCAGAGTATTTGATATACAGGTTAATAAACTTATCCTGTTTAGGTGAGATTCTTGAGCCATCGTGAGTAATGCAAGTTCCTGTAAGCAATTTATCCAGTGTTCTGGGCGAAGCATCCTCAGGTATCTGTGAGTTAATCGTTGCCATTTTCCTTTCCTCCTAAATAAGTTTTCACCATGTAATCTATATTAGCTCTGCCATTCTTCTTAGCTAAAACATTAAGATAACCTTGATTATCCTCCTTAATCTCTTCTCCCTTGAAGGCATTAAGCATATCCCTCATGTACAAACACGCATACACTCCGCTGGCGGTCTTGAATAGCTCTTTATCTGAATACTCACTTTTACCGCCATAATAAAATGCGTCTTTAATGACATACATTCGTACTAATTTACCTTCGCCGCCAAAGAACTGTGACGTATTTATTACTATATGTGTGCCATATATCATGTTCAGCGCATTTGCTATTGTCCTAGCTATCGTTATTGGTGTTGGTGACATAGTTATTCTCCTTATTATTGTAAACATACTATAACACTAAAATGTAATCAGTAGCAAGTTCCTGGACCGATGCTGAGTGTTTCACGGTCTTTAGATTATATGTGGCCAGGTATTTTAGACAGAAAGCCTCTTACTGGAAAGAATAATCTGAGTGGCACGGTCATTATAAATAAAACCTAAGTGACACGGTCTTTATAAAAAGCAGCCTCCTGTGGGAGAAAGACCACGGGCTTTATAAGTGAGACACGGTCATTATAAAAAATGCTGACCTACGGGAGCAAGACCCCTCACTCAGCAATCGTGTTAGCATATGCTAACAAAGATGCTGGGTGGTATGTAACGCTTTAATGCAAACAAAAAAGCACTAGCAAAAAATGCTAGTGCTTTAATGTTTAAGCTATCAGCAAAAGATAAAAGCAAGTAAGAGTAAGAATAATATTATCACTACTATAAATGTTGCTATCATGAGCATTTACGCTTTTTTCTGAGTCTCTTTTAGAGTCTTGCTTTTACTCTGAGACTTTGTCTCTTTTGCTTTGCTCTGAGTCTTGCTTTGCTCTTTTGCTTTGCTCTGAGACTTTGTCTCTTTTTGAGTCTGAGTCTTGCTTTGAGTCTCTTTTGTTGCGTTGTCTATATCAGCAACAAACTTGAGACAGTCAGCAAGTGACTTAAACGTAAATCTTATTTCAAGACCGTCTCTGTGAGAATACACTTGCACGTTGCTATTTTCTATCAGCTTTGCAAAGTCTTTATTTTTGTAAAGCTGAGCAAGCTTATCAACGTGAAAACGTACACCAAAGTCTCTATAGTCACTCTTTTTAGTAACGTGTTTAATAGCGTTACGACTCCATATAGACACGAGTGTGTGCTCTTTTGCGTTACCGCTCTGAGCAAGCTTGCAATCATAATCGCCATTGAACGTTGCAATGTTGTCTATATCGTCAATTAACGATACAAGACCGAAAGTCTTAGTTTTGCATATCGCTCTAAGCGTTGCAAGCTCCTTGTCAGTCATCGCAACACGCTTATTAGTGTTGTCAAAAGTAGCTTGTGCGAGTTTGTAGTTACTGAGAATAGTTGTTTTTTCCATTTTCGTTACCTCGTTTCGATATAGTGTGTTTACGTTTCCATATGATAGTTAGTAGCTAACTATGTTTGTTAAAGTACAGATAGAACACGCTTCAAAGCTCACGCTTTATTGAAGCTCAATATCATATTATCATAAGTTGTTATTGTTTACAAGTACAATTTTAAAAAATGTAAACAACAACATTGTTTATTATTTAATTGTAAACAATAACACTTTATTCTATTACATTGTGTGCAAGCAGATCCTCTGTGAGCGAAGCTCACATACCACCACACCACCTGTGTGTGGCCAGGGGCTTCAATGGCCTACGTCAGCAAAGGGCCTATAGAGGAATGGGCCTAATAGACAATGGGCCTCTATGGGAATATGGGCAAAGAGTTGATGGGCCTAAAAGAATGGATTCCAGACGCACAAAACCAGAGGTATGTAAATTCCATATCTCTGCCTAGTAATGACACCTGTATTTGAATGTTCGTTTCTGCCAGTTTCTGCTCAGTAAGCCATCGTTTCTTTTCAGTAAGCCCATGTTTCTTTCGCTTAACCGTTTTTCGCTTGGCCTAGCTACTCCTTCATACCCCAATCTCAATCTCTTTTAGGGGTCATGGTTTTCACTCTCGCCTCACTATTCTCTGCATGGTTATAATACATCTAAAAAGAAGGCGGTGTCAATGATTTTTATATTTTAGGTTCCGTTTCTTCTATATTAATATATACCTCTAGAGGTAATAAATGGGCAAAAGAAAAGCTCCGCTCAGATAATGGGCGGAGCTAAATAATGGATTGTATATTACCAACCCATTCTATCCCTTTCTATATCATAATCCATAGCAAACATACGGAGTGCTTCATACTTACTCATAGGTCCATGTTCTTGGTAATCTCTTTCTTCCCAACATTCATATGTACTATCCCCGCCCTTGTTATAATGCTTAAGGGCTAAATCCATGAGTTGCTCATAAGTGAGGGCTACATGAGAAGTTATCTCTACCTGTAACTCTCTTGCTTCCATCTCCTGTTCTTCATCATCAAAGTTATATGGATCTACCATAACTTCATGTAATGTTCTGTCTGCGGTCTTCCATGCACCCTTTCTTGCATATTCTTTGGCAGACTCTAATACTAATGCATTTCTTGTCATATTGGTATCCTCTCTTTCATATTTATGTGTGTGTTTTTTATTTTATGGTAATCTAGCCTATATAACCTTACAACAGGAATACGTCTTATCGGAGTTCGGTCAGAGGCCTCTAGTGGTTTTTGTGCAATTTGACGAATAGGTTTTGGCGGGCTTTTAAAAATCGGATACCTACCCCGTATTTTTCGGCACTTTTCCCTAATAGTGACGCCCGCCAAAATTTAGCCACAAGGGGCAAAGCTAGTGGCCTGGTGCCGTTTGTGCAAGGTGCACTTTAGTGGACTAAAATTTCTTGATTTGAATCAATTTTCGTTTCCAGGCGCCGGGGATAATGTCGGGTGAATGGCTGGCTATATTGTGGGCTAAATGGCGAGAAGGTGAAAGGAGTCTAGATGGCTACTGAATGGCCCTAGATACAGACTAAATAAAGTCATGTCACGAATGGCATAAATGGCTAAAGAATGGTATTTATATGGTTTCTATATATGGTTTATATGGTATTAGTATTTGGTATAATAAATGGAGTATATGAACAGGACTCTTTTACCGCCCTCTTTTCTGATTTTACAGAGTCGTATATGGTATACACTAAAAGGTCATGTATCTCTACATGGCCTCTATGTTCCGCTTTGTTTTTGTATTATAATCTATGGTTTATATTTGCCTAGTTCTATAGATAGATTTATGAATGGATTAGGTTGTCTTTTCGCCCGCCAACTTTTTAATGAGCTGATATATGCTCAGATAAATGGTAGTTCATCTAATTCTGGACCACCTCTTTCTATTGTGGCTAATAATTCTTGTTTATACCGCTCTCTCTTTTCTGCCCAAGTCTCCGCGTTTTTATATTTCTCCCAATGGGACAACGCTTTTTGTTTGTCTGAGAACCATACTTCCATTATGCCCATTGTGTCATATATGGCATATCTCTTATTCATGTATGGTCCATATTCTTCTACTAACTGCCTTTTCTTATTCTGCTTTATGATATTCATACTGGCACCTCTTCATCTTCCCAAGGGTCATATCCCTCATCATCTCTAATCATGGCATTTATCATGCTATTCCAATTGCGCCTATCTTCAAAGTAAAATCTACGGGCTTCTGGATAATCTTCTCTGGCTTTGGAAATTTTCATTTCTTGCCACATTTCGAGATAATCCTCATCTAAATCATCTCCTACAGTATAACGGTCATATTCCCGCTCATCTCCGCACTCATCAATCATTATAAGAACCATGTTTTCACTCATATCGGTCTCCTTTCACACCCTATCGTAGGCAGAACACTGCTGATAGGCTACATAGAATTTTGTTCCTTTTACTGAGAATATCTCCCAATCATCATCTGCATCTTCATAGGTTAACATCTCGCCGTACTTTAATCTGTCTGAAAAATCTATCACATCGGCCTTTATTAGTTTGCCTTTCAGTTTCAAAACTATCTTGTCCATAATGGTTTCCTTTCTATATGGGATAAGTCAGCACTCATCCCAATCATCTGCATCACCGTAGTAATCATCACTAGGCTGAGAACATCTGGCTTCTTCCTCTTCAATATCAGCTAATCTCATGGCTCTTGCCATATCATCCATCTGTTCATAATTGCCCTCTGCATACCACTCTCCATCTACTATAAGGTCGTATGTAGCTCTTGCGGTACTCCATTTCATATCAATGTCTCTCATAATTGGTTCTCCTTTCAATGTATGTGTTCTTCTTTACAAGAATAAGGTACTACATATGTAGTACCTTATCAACTGGAATATCAATGACTCACATCATAAACCCTGAGGTTACATTTACTTTGGTCCACATAATCAGGCATTATTCTGAAAAACTTCACTATTAAATCGGATAATTCACAATAGCCCCACATACTTCTGCCAAACACTTTCTTGTTATTGGCATTCACCATTTCCAATCTTGCTCTTGTAATCATGCTATCACCTCCACTCTCACATACACCACGCCATCTTTTTCATAGACTGAATACTCACCGTTGGTCAGCTTATCTTTTGTTATCTGCTCCTCTGGAGCATCTTTCAGGATTTCGTCAATCTGCTCTATGTTCCAGGATATAAACTCTTTCATGCTCTGGAACTCTTGCTCTTCTCCCATAGGATATTCATTCATTCTATTCTGCCCAGGGAATACTTCTTCTAACATCATCAACATAATGGTTCTCCTTTCAATATGTGTTCTTATTTACAAGTATAGGATAGCACAGAGGTGCTATCCTATCAACAGGAACTTATTCGATTGTCAGTGTGAACTCTCCGGTATCACCATAGGCACTAGATATGACGTTGTAGTGGAATACTGACGATTGTCCGTTAGCATAGCTCTCTCGGTGAATCTCTACTGTAAGGGATATTCCATTAAAAGGATTTGCTACATCATATTCAATGTGGAATGTGTTAGGGGAAGTCTTTGATACTTCGGCATTTGCCATTGTATCTTCATCTTCACCGCAAGTAGCAAAGAGCATCATAGATACGGCCAGCTTTTCAATCTCTGTAATGTTTTCGGTAATGTACTTCATAATAGGTCCTCTCTTTCAAGAAATGTTTTTGTTTACAAGAAAAAGGTAGCACTCAGGTGCTACCTTTTCAACTGGAACTTATTTGATTCATGCTCTGTATCTTATAATCTGGCCATTTGCTCTACAACCAAATGCGCTCGGTTTTCTGCCATACATCTTCTCTACAAACTCTATTATGGCATTGACTGTGGCATCAACATCGTCCTTTTCTAAATCATCAGGTAATACTATGGTATCAGGTAACTTACATACATCCTCTGAATATCGGTTTACATCATATATCAACATCTTCCTTATTCTCCTTTGTGTATAATTCTCTTATCATATTCATCTATAGGCACTTCCATCTCATAGGTATTCGCCTTTGTTTCCTTTCTAATCATCATGGATATAATGCTCTCATCTCTATGGTCATATATAGGATAAGCATATATGCAGGAATACCCATAACTTGATGCTCCTATAATATGAAGGCGTCTACCTTTGAGGTAGTTGCAATCATCTCTGATTTTCTCCCAACTTTTCGCCTTCTTTGAAGAAACTTTACCGTACACATCATAAAGGGTATTTCCTTTAGGGTGTCTGTAATTCATATCATGTATGAGGTCTTCTCCTGCTTTTGTTCCATATTTAATCATTGTTGCCATTTTTAACTTTCTCCTTTCAATGTGTGCAATTTATCAACTATAAGATAAAAATCTAATCCAGGCGCTTTATTTTATTATCCCGGACTGCATATTGACTTTGTACTCTGTATATCCATTCTCATGTAGCCAACGCACTGTATCAGCGGCTTTCTTGATGTAAGGTAGTAATCCCTCATTATATCTTATCCAGTCTGCAAAGAATATCTCATCCCCTGCCATCTCTGACATAAAGGCATCAGAGTAGGTCTGAATATTACTATTGCTGGTAGTCACAATATCCCTTGCATACTTATCGGACATCGAGTGTTTTGTCCACATATCTTCAAATCTTTCTAGTACAACCCCGCTCTCTTTTGACGGGTAAAATCCATCATTCAGTATCATATTCTCTCCTTTCATATATGGCGATTTCAGCATCCATAGCGAAGATATACTTGGCACCATGAAACTTACTCTCTGTTCTTGTTTACAAATATAGGATAGCATACAGGTATATACCTGACAACAGGAATATTTCAACTCATTTCCTGCTCTTTCCTGACGTTTTTATCTGCTCGTTGATACTTTATATCAAAATAAAATAAAAGTGTTAGGAGTCGATTCCTAACACTTTATGGACTACTCTGTATAATCCTTACAATGCTCTGCTTCTGAACAATCAATCAGCTCATTGGTGAGTACACACTTGCAGTAATCGAAGGTATTACCAAAATCATCATATTCAAAGTCCTCTTTACAATATTGGCAGTTCTCGCAGTTTCTACACATAATGGTCTCCTTTCAATCCTCATAGAAGGCTCTTCTTGCCTGTTCTCTTTCTCCTTCTCTTATTAGTTCCTCTCTTGTCTTTAAAGGAAACTCATCCATTACAATCAGGCTTGCTTTTAGCCCTTTCTGCTGACTCTTCGTCATTCTGCCATTACATGGCATTGTTCTTGTGCTTTCACCGCACTCTTTATAATAAACACAGTTTCTACATGGATATTGGCACATATCACATTCTCCTTTCTGCCTCAAGCTGGTCATGCCTACAATCATAACCGTATATGATGTCCTTTATTTTCTGACCATCTTCCCATAGTGCATAAACTACACCATTAGGTGCTACATGACTATCGAATATACTGGTCAACCTCTCTACTTCTTGAACCCACGCTTCTGCCTTATCAATCTGCTCTATTGTAGCCGACTTGTCTTCATACAAATCGGTAACTGCATTATGTGCCCTATCTATGGCATTATAGAGCTTATGCTGATTTCTTTCCCATGAGCATACGGGATATAACTTCTTACCTGTTGCCTTATCTCTGTAAACTTTCATAATGGTCTCCTTTCACACTAACTGTCCATCTTCATTAAGTAGTCTGCCAAACTCATCTACAAGATGGGTTGATAGTATATTATCCCAGCCTTCAAACTTTAATCTTGCGAAGTGCGTTGGAATATCTTCTACCTGGCAATAAGAAAATCTCACATCTCCGAATACATTCTCTGACTTAACCTCAATCTGTATCATAGTGGTCTCCTTTCGTAACTATGTGTTCTTGTTTACAAATATAAGGTAGCATATGGGTAAAATAAAAGCTACTGGAATATTAAGTTCCAGTAGCTTATAATCAATCGTGTATAAATATTTTCTCCTCATATATATCCCATAATGCCCTAGGATCATTTCTCATCATATCAACCCATTGTTCATGCACTTTAACTGCATCCTCTTCGGTATCTGCTTTACCGACTATTATCCATTTATTATTTCTGAAATGTGGACTCATTACTGCGGTCTCATATGTCCAGCTCCTATCTGTAACTATTGCAGTGTCTACTACCCAATCATCTTCTTGGGTATTAACTACAACCCTTTCTTCATAATCATTGGACATACTTGAAATACCGTATAGGTTCTGTAAAAAATCCTCAAAATTCATATCTTACTCCTGCATCAAATATCCTCTGCTCTCGTCATAGTGGAATATAACTTGATTTGTATACCACACATCTACCTCTCCTGTCATAGGATTTACATCTTTCTTAGGTGTACCTACATATATCCACACATCATCTGTACCATTATTCTCGGTTCTAAATATCTCCTTGAAATACTTCTCACACTGCCTTTGTAGCCAATCCATAGCTACATTATAGCTGACTTCTGATAAAACCATCTCATATCCTGTCTTTTCATCTATACAGGATGTTACAAACTTCATCATAGCATTATCCTCTTTAAAGAGCAGTGGTTTATACCACTGCCCCTTTCTCCTGATACTCTTCCTCAGTTTCAATTCCGAAGAACTTCTCACCCTTATACAGAATGAAAATCTCATACGGATTCTCCGTATCCCTCTTTCTTAATGTTACACAGAGGTCAATACCAAGTCTGTCTGCAATAAACCTTACTGCATCTGAGCAGAGATGAATACCTCTGTCCTGAACACCGATGTTACTAAGGTAATCTCCATCATCATTGACTATCAACTTCTCTAAGGATGTGTGATAGGCCTCAATCTGTTTATCTAACCACTCTCTGATTTCTATTGATGTTACTAACATATTGGTTCTCCTTTCAAATAGAACTGTTTTTGTTTACAAGTATAAGGTAATATATCCTGTAGCTGAATACAACTGGAACATTTTAGAACAATGCCTGATTCTCTGCCAGCTCATCTGGATAGAAAATCTCTATTACCTGAAGTATAGGCACATTCAGTGTGTTTGCTACCTTAAACATTCTTTTCATTGACATATGCCATGTACCATGAAGATTTGAATATAGATTTGCGGCAGTTACTCCTGTATCTTTGGCAAACTCTCTAAAACTCTTGTAACCAGCATTGGCTACAAGAGTATCTAACTTTCCCTTTCTTACCTCAAAATCATTTACAAAATCCTTCATTTATTATCCTCCTTATTTAATAATTGTGCTAATCTTGCAGGCAGTACCACTGAACTATTACAGTCGTCACAACACCTTGCATCATCATCTTTCACTACTGGCCATGGGTCATTACCCCAATCTGTAAATATCTTATGGCATATACAACATTCATATCCTAACTGACTCATCTTCTTTCTCCTTTAAAGTATTGAATCTCTATGCATCAATAACCACTTCTTCCACTTACTCTTACTAATTTTTCGCATCCTCTTTCTCCTCTCAATTTGCTAAGAACGGATCATTCCACCACTGGTCTTTTTCTTTAACCTCTTTGATTCTCAGATTCTTATGACCTTCCATAAGTTTATAGTCATTTTCTGTTGGAGCATATAGCATACGCTCCAACACTTTCTCTGCGGCATTTCTATCACCCCTCACTACAGTGATAAGACAATCCTTAAAAGACTTTGTATCCCCTACTATAATATACTCTTTCATGGTTTTACCTCACACTCTCATACACTCATCAAGGCGTATTGTCAATCTGCCTATTCTGAATGAACTATGGTTTACACCATAGTGAATCTTTACTCTATGATAGGACTTACCATAGTATCTTACTACCACATAATCATCAATACCATAGAGAATATCTAAAATCTCTATGCCACCCCAATTACTGAGTGCGTATATACCTATGGGTTCCTTGTTCTCGTACTGCTTAATTTCCTCTTTAGTCATTTTGGTATCTCCTTTCAAGATATGTGTTCTTGTTTTCTTTACAAGAATAGGATATCATGTAGGAGATACCAGTTCAACAGGAACTTATTAAAGAAAGAATATACAAAAGAGGATAAATAATACTAAGTACCACATATCATTCACCTCACTTATTAGAAAGCTGATTGATTCTCCATATGACCATATTAAGTACATCCTCATAAGCTGAAATCTCTCCTAACTTATGGATATACATCTTTGTATCCTGTTTACCTGCTGACTTCATCTTTCTAAGCTCTGCCGTATTATCTTCGATTGTACCGGCTAATGCCTGTACCATAAGTTGTAATTCGTCCATATTAAAGTTCCTTTCTCATCTTTTCATATATTTTATATAGCTCTATGGATATTTTGGCTTTTGTTAATTTGTTATCCTCTATCTTCCTTCTAACTGCCTCTATTTCTTCTGACAGTTCATCTACAAAGTTATGCCAGTTCTCGTTCTCCTGCTCGTAACTTGCAAACTCATCCTGTAATAATGTATAGGCAGTATCTTGTTCTAAGGCAGTATCTGAAAAACACTCATCGAGGTAATCAGCTATCTCATCACCCATTTCATCTCTGATTACATCTACCACATCATTTGTAGAAAGTGGGGTGAATACTTTACCGCTCCTTGTCTGCATTGTATGGAAATCACAAAAACTCATAGCTTTAAATTACCTCCTCTATGTACATTGTAGTAGCCATGCTCTTTACCTTTGTGTGTCTGTAAGCAGGTAAAACCATATTTACCTGTTTCTTTGTAGTTATCAATAGCATCCAGCATATCTACACGGTCAAGACTATTATAGGACTCTGTAACAATAGTGAAGCCATCACTTTCTCTTACTATTGCCCACTCTTGATGTACTGGATATCCTGAGGGTGTGTATCTTCTGTATACACCATGTCCCTCATAGACTTCTTTGAGGATATGCTTATTCTCGTTAAGCTCATCTGGTAAATAAATAACTCGTTTCATTTGGTACCTCTCTTTCATAATGTGTTTTTGTTTACAACAATAAGGTAGCACTAAGGTGCTACCTTATCAATAGGAATTTATTCTTCATCAGGATCTGCAAAGATTAACTCCTGACAACTGAGACACATACCTGTCTTTAAAAATTCTCTCTGGTCTGCTGGTAGTGGAATATCTTGTATATATCCTACTCCATTGAGATACATCTCATACCTCTTATTTACCTCATCAGTAATCTCCAATGATGATTCTCTGCCACAGCAGAAACACCTCTTCATAATCCTTACTGCCATAATATTCTCCTTTCAAACATTTGTGTGTTTTTGTTTACAAAAATAGGATAGCATATTTCAGCTATCCTATCAACAGGAAGTTATTCTTCCTCATACTCTATATCATAGGTTCTGCACACATCTTCAAGACAAGCACAGGTATCATCTGAACTGAAATAACACAGGAATGAGGACACTAAGTCCTCATCTGTTATTCCGTTCTCTCTGACTAAATCTAATAGTTCCGATTCATAATCTCTGCTATATGGTTTACTCATATCAATACTCTCCTTCCATATCTGTTTTTAAGGTATTCATCTCTAAAATATAGATGTACACTGCCGTCTTTCCAGAACTTTACTAAGTACATATGGTCATTATATTGTTCCACAATATCTATCTGTATAGCCCTTTCGTTATGTATACCAGTAATCATTCCATCTCGTCCCGAGTATTTCCATCCCACTCTTTCTAATGCCTTGATTGTCTTTGTATAAAATTCGATAGAACTCATAGCCATGTAGATTTCATTAGGAACAACCCTAGGAATATTAGTACCTATACTTTTAAGATTATCTCTCCACTTAATTTCAGATTTCATAATATTTCCCTTTCAATCTGTTACCCTAAAATAGTAACTCAACTCTTCACCCTTTAAGTTCTCGCAGGCATAAGCATCAGCCTTATAATATAAATCTGAATAAATCTGGCTAATCTCTGTATTGCCTTCCTCATAATGCTGCCAGCACTTATGATTTACTACCATTACTAAATCAGTAAGGTATCTGTAGTCTGACTTCCATTCTTCAAACGCTCTCTTAAAGGTGTCTTTGATAGCTGACGCACCGAAGGCGTCAGCTATTGTGAAATCTTGCCAAAATGTTGTTGTAAATTCTTCCATCAATCATTCTCCTTTCTGTAGAAAACCTCTCTACTCATGTGGTATGTTCTTTCCCACTCACGAATTGCGGACTCCTTAGCTACACCGAGAATATTGTATCTCTCCTGTCTGTAAGTCTCCTCACAATCTTTACCAAACACTGCATTACCTATCTTACTAGGATCACATCCAAATCCTGCTTCTGCATGAAACAACTGATATTTTGCATTTCTAAACTCTGGCTTGAAGAACTCAGGTGTAATAATTACAAACTTGCCTTCGTAAGTCTCTCCTTCTTTTAATGGTTCATAATCCCTTTCGTCAAATAATACCTGCATAATTTCTCCTTTCAAAAACTATGTTTTCGTTTACAAGTATAAGGTAATATACCTATAAATAAACATCAACAGGAATAAAAAAAATCGACCAGATTTCTCTAGTCGATTTTTCACATTTAATATGTAGAGGATCATTCATCATTATTTGACATTGTGTTATTATATTCCTCTACACCAAACCCTTTTTTAATTAACTCTTTTAGCCATTTATCTGAATCTTTTCGCCAGCACTGCTCTATGCCGTTAAATACTTTGTATGCCCAATCTTGATGAGTACACACCCTTTCATATGTAAAAAATTCGTGATTGTTAGGGCATACCCACAATGTGATTGACCTATTGTGCAATATAAGTGGTGGTCTACTCTTACTAGGATATGTAAGTTCATCACAATATGGACACATATATGGATATGATTTTCTTCTAGGTCTTATCTGCATATATCACACCTCTATATCAGTGGCTTAGTATTTTGTTCATTTTGCCACTTTCTGAAACAAGTAGGTCCCATGCCTAATATTCTCGACTGCTCAGATTTGAGCTTACGACCACATCTAAAACAGAGGGGATGTTGGTTTTTTAGGGACTGCTGGCTGCTCTCTGCCATCTTCAAACTTGACATTGTATTCCTCTCCTTTCTTCTTAGCTCTGCATTTTCTTGAACGTTCCCTTAACCATTCATCGAATACAGGTTTTACACTATCTAATGGTGCCACTTCTTCTTTAGAATAAAATTTAGTTCCGCACTCAGCACATTTCCTCTGTCTAAGGGTAGCTTTAGGCTGATTGATTGTCTCTAAAACAGAGATATTATCACTATCACAATTTGGACATCTCATATGGTATCTCCTCTCAGTTATCTCTATCACCGAATACTAAAAAACATATTAGGCAAAATAGAATTACAATATAAAATACTTTATTTATAGTTTCCATTACATTACTCTCACCAACACATACTCTATGCTTAAATCATCGGGTATAGTACCTGTCTTTATACCCTTTTCTACATATCTAATAAGTTTCATGGCATTCACTAACTCGCCATTACTATAATTGCTCTTATATGCTTTAACTTTATTGATGATAAATTGATTTATACCTAAGCCTTTATAGTCGTTTGTTGACTGTATTTGTAGTAATGTCTTTATATTATTATAAAGAACTGATAGGAGTGTTAAATTAGCTTCTCCTATCGCTTTTGATTGTTGTAGTAAATCGTATGCTTTACTAGGATTTCTTTCTAAAACTGCGGCTACAAAATCAAATATTGCGTCTTTAGGCTGTCTATATATTACATTTTGTGCGATTAAAGTTTTAAACGCCTCATCGACTGTCATACACTCAGATTTGGCATAAGTATTTATCTTGTTCAACTCTAACAATATTCTGCCGAAATCATTCTCACATATATCAATTAGTTTAAGGCAATAATCGTCACTTAATGGTGCCTCTTTCTTAATATACTTTACTAAAATCCTGCTCTCTAACTTACTGAACTCAACCGCACGGTCTTTATTCTGTTTCCAAAATTTTAAACGCTTATCGGCATTTGTGTAGTACAGAACTACAATATCGTCATTTAATCCCTTAAATCTTTCTTGCATCTTCTCATTAGTGATGTATTCCTTATCATCCATTACTACATATAAATGGTGCGACTGAATAAGAGATTTTGTACGAACTCCGGTCATTAAATCCATAACACTGTCGGCATAAGTTAGTTCAAGATTTGCTTTTTCTGCCATCATTTTTAGGTATAACTTGATAATTGCATACTCTTCTCCATAGAAAATATAGACTTTATCTAGCTTACCCGTCTTTATATGTTGCTTTACGTCTGCGATTTCCATAACTTTCTTACCTCTATCCATAGATTATCCATAAGCATTGTCTTGTTTATACCCTTTATTCTTAAATCTTGCATATACTTACCTATCAATGCTGGCACTCTTACTTTTATTCTAAATTCTGCTTCCTTATCTAAATACTTTGTCGCCTCATTCATCAATACATACTGTAATGCTCTGAGAAATAATCTCACATCATATTTATCCTCTTCATCTTTAAGCGCCAACTTATCTGAGAATTTAAAGACTTCTGCTCCTGACACATTTGTTACATTATCTGCCACATACTGAGCATATCTATAAAAGTTCTTTGCTCCATGATGAGTCATGTAAACAACATCACCTTCGCTCGTACATATTTCACCTACATATTTGATTTCTTCCTCATCTATATCGCTTTTATTAACATACAACTCTCTGGCATACTCCTTTATCTCGTCTACAGTAGGCTGACACATTCTAAACACTATGCCTCTACTCTGAATTGTAGCCAGTGTATTAGATAGATCCTCTAAACACATGATAAAGTATGCCTTATTAGGAGTATCTTCTACTACCTTCAATAGGGCATTCTTAGCGTTAATGGACATATCATCTGCATTAGGAATGATATATACCATTGTTTCATGTAACTTATAAGCGTCAATTATCATCTTTCTAATGGTATCTACCTTAACATCTTGCAATAAAATATATGGACACTCTAACTGTTCTGCTACTACTCTGCCAACATCTTCATGCCCCATACCCTTTTCACCCACTACTATAGAGAAACGAGGAAACTTATCTCTCTCAATAAGGTCAATTATCTGTGCTACTAACTTCTGTTGTCCTATCATCATTTCACCTCAAACAATAATATACCTGCTTCAATATCGACTTTAGGGCTCTGTGAATATTTCACATCACCGTCAAGTTTTACTAAATGGGAAAGTAGTTTGTTGAAGAACTCTAAATCTCCATGTTCTAAAATGGTAGTTAGCCACGTCTCAATCTCACTTGTTCTTGGCAGATTGATATACTGAAATGCATCATCAAGGTCGTCTAAAATCAACGCTTTATTTACATCTAATATAAATGATACATACTGCTTTAAAAACTGCTTAAAATCTACTCCTGACGCATAAATTTCATCTAATCTTGTAATTAGACTAGCTCTGTCACTAGGATCAAATAAAAGATTAGTTATGCCTATATAATCATCATAATTTGTGACATTAAGAGCTTTTACCACATTTTCTACTGTAAGTTCATCACTATATGCCAAGCATTTTTCAAGATACTGAATAGCTAATCTCATACCGCCATCTGCTAACTTAGCTATAAACATTAGAGCATCTCGGTCTACTTTTGTACCCACATCATTCTCAGATATTTTTGATGGATATTCTTTTGACAGTATATGTACCAATCTCTTAAATATGCCGTCTGTACTTACTTTCTGAAACTGAAATCTCTGTACTCTGCTCAGAATTGTAGCAGGAAGTTTTTGAGGATCAGTTGTACAGAAGATAAACACCACTTTAGCTGGCGGTTCTTCTATACATTTCAGAAATGCTTGCCAACCAGTATTTGAAAGTGAATGGCACTCATCAATGATAAATACTTTATATTCTGAGCCATCAATAGTCTTTGAGCTTGCCATTTTTATAATCTCTCTGACATCATCTACACTATTATGGCTGGCTGCATCCATCTCTATAGCATTACCTTTACCTTTGTTCAGCTCGTTTGCAAGTATTCTCGCAGTTGTTGTCTTGCCGTCACCAGATGGTCCACAGAATAACATAGCTTGATGAACACTACCGCTTTTTAACTGTTGTTTTAAAATAATCTTTACTGCATCCTGTTCAATTACATCCTCCCAACAGTGAGGTCTATATTTGATAGCCAATGATTTTTCCATTACTTATCTCCTTTATATACATAATTTGCATAAGTACCAACATTACCATATCTATCTGTAAATTCTACCATAATAGTTCTTATGTCCCAGCCTTTTTGTCTGAGTTTTAATATTACATCAGATAATCTTGTTTCGCCATAAAGATTTATGGCATCCCAAGAAGTAATACTGCCATGTTTTAAAAGATGTTCTCTTACTAACTGAGTTTTATTCATATTCTATCTCCCGCATCTTCATGTGGATTATATAATCCACACTCATACATATACTCTAGTTCCTCATATAGTTGTATTTCCCGTTCTCTTTTCTTTTTCTCCTCTTCTTTTAAATACTCTAAAATATCAATTTTCATCTTCATCCTCAGTAAATTTGTCTGTGATTGACTTTACTTTCTTAACCCGATATTTCTGCGGAAATACAATATAATGAGTGTTGTATAATGCTATTGCATTTGGCAGTCTCTTTGGTATCGGCTTATCCTCTTCTTTAAGATTACTCAATTTAACGAACTTTACATCACAATATTTTGCACCCAATGGAGTAAATACGTCGCCTATATCTAAATCTTCAAATATCAATCTATTTCTTTTTATTCTCTCCTCTTCTCGGAATGTCATTCTTTATTCACCTCTCTTAAATGCTCTAACAACTCTTGAAACAACCTCTCATCAATAAGATAATGATTTTCTCCATCGCCCCAATCTAAAACGAGTGCTGAGTATCTTTTGCCCATCTGAAATGCTTCTTCTCTGTTCTTTTCTATCCAGCTATGCTTTACTGTAAAGTTTTCACGGAACTCTGTATGTGTCTTACATTCTAATAAGAAGAGGTCATTTCTTACATCACCTGCCACAAATATAGGTGCACCAGAGTTTGCCACTTGTTTACCATTTACTGCTTTCGCCACACGCTTCTCTTGACGAGAGCTATAAAATCTTGTAGAAAAATTCTTAGGCCTCATCTGACTTTTCTTCCTTAGCATCATTCATGTTATTCTGTAATTCATAGAGCTTCGCCTTAAGTTCAGCTACTTCCGCTTTGAGCTTACTGTTCTCATCCTCTCTCTTCCATTTGTCAGCATTAGCCCTATCAACATCTGCATCTCTTGTTGCTACTTTCTTCACCAGTTCTCTATACTCTGCAAGAGTAATGGTAACTGTGATTTCCTGAGGAGCTATATAGTTATTCATCTCGATTGAATATCCATCTAACTTCTTGTCTAATACTACATTGTTTGTTACTGCGTTTTCCATTTCTTAATTCTCCTTTCAAATAGCGCCTTGCGCTTTCAACACATAATACAACTCACACCATCTTATAGCGGCTAAAGTGAACTCTTTATTAGGATGATTCCATTTATTAGCGTTTATTCTTAAACTTATAGCTCTAGGTATAGCCTCAAGATTATCTAAAGAATAATTTGATTTATCTCCGTCTAAGAATACTACTATATCAGTGTCGCCTATCTTACCGTAGTGTTGTTCGTAGATATATCTTTGTTTAGTTATCCAGTCTTTATTCTTAATGCCTGTGTCATTTATTTTTACTAAAGTATAACCTTCTTTAGTAAGCAACTCTGCGCCTATAGGCTGCTTATTCCAACCACTAGGAGCTTTTGACTGTCTGCCTGATATTATGTTCAATACTCTAACACAATGAGACTGAACACCTCTATCAACTTTATTTGTGCCGAAGAGCTTATTAAACTCTTCGGCAACTTCTGCATAATTGTTATACTTCAAAGCATTTTCGATTAACCATTCATCCTGTTCTTTTGTATAGGGCTCATGTGTATCACAGACATGAAGTCTATGAGTACACATTGTCTTTATACCATTAAATGTTCTGTTTGTGCCAAAACGCTCATTAAACAGCTCAGTTAATTCCTGATAAGAATGACCGCTTCTGTTACCCTTTATCCACTCTATCTGCTCTTCCGTATACTCTCTGCTCATATCACTTCTCCACTACATTCTCAATAGCCGATTCTACTTTCTTCTGCTCGTCTATCAATCTGCCTGTTATCAGCTTCATAGCGGCTGACTCTGAAAGTGATTTTGTCTGAGCGGCAAGTTTCTCTGTTCTGAGAATAAGGTCTCCATTGTTAATCATCTGCTTTGCTAAGCCTACAATCAATGCTGACTGCTCATTCTCTGTCTGCCTCTGTTCTGGTGTCATGTTCTCTTTTAAAGCTACTTTAATTCTGTCTCCTAATACATCCTGTAATTCTAATAGTGTCATCTCGTTTTTTCTCCTTTTTCTCGTTCATATCGTTTTAAACGTGTTATATATCATTTACAATATCAATATTACAGTAATGCAACGTAAAAGTCAATACGTTTAAAATAAACTCCTTGTATTTGATTTAACTTTTGTATTTTGAGATTTTTTCTCAGAATGGTAAATTAAAATAGTAGAATTTGAGATTTTACTTCCTGATTTCATATCTAAAAGAATTTTTGCGACGGTCTTTGTGTTTTCTCCAAAATTTAAAAATGCACCTGAACTACCATCCCAGTCCTTAAACTGTTCATATTCCTCCACTTCTGCTGACTCTTTAGGATATTTTTCTTGTAACTCTTGTAATTCTTTAGCCCATTTAGCCCACTGTGCATCACTTACTATATTCTCATTTAGCTCATAGTATATATAAGAATGAACTAACATCTGCCTTCTTCTTTGTCTTATCTTCTCTTTGATTGTTTGCATAGCTAACCTCTTTTAATGCTCATCTGGCACTAATAATATTCCTGTAATATCATCTAGCTTTTTGGTTAAATCTTCTGTAGTATATCCTAAATCTGCGTACTTCTTTATCTTTTTATCCACTCTTTCTAATAAAGATGTTATTTGCCCGTGGTCATTATTCTCAGTTTCTTGCCAACCATAATCTTCTATCATTGTCAGTGCTAGGCATGAAAAGAAATGCACATAATTTCTATCTACGGCCTTTTGATACTCCCTATATGCTGAATCATCTACCCTTCTCTGAGCATGGGATAATACGTTCTCGACTTTATTTAAAGACTTCTCCAATCTTCTTCTCTGACTTCTATTACCACCTTTTGATTTTAAAAGGTTGGCGACATCTTGAATACAATCATCGGACATATATTCGCTAATACTCTTTTGTTTTAAAACATTTAACCTTTCATATTTCATTTTACTTTTATCCCCCTAATATTATCAGCTTCTTTCCTACAATGCCTATATTTACCATCATTTGGATATGCACAACCTATAGGTCTACCACCATATAAATGACTATACTTACCTATAACTGCATATTTACAAGTCTCACATTTCTTTGGCATGTTTATACTCCTCTAACTTTTGTTTTAAGTATTTAAAACAGTCAGAATATCCTATCTTATAACCAATTACATAAGACACTAAACATAAACCAGATACTATCGCTACAATACACATCTAAATAAGTCCTTTCTCTTTCAAAGATTTCTCGGCTCTAACTTTCTCACTCATCTCCCAACTCCTTTTTCGCATTTTCATACTCATATCTGGTACATGATTCCCAATCTCTTGATATGTGACCATTATCGTATCTGATTTCCCACATCAGCTCATAAGATTCTGGTACATATTTTGTGTGAGTATCAGGCACTAATTGATATTCATCCTCATGCCAATTCCATTCATACTTATAATCAGTCACTACATCTGTTCTTGGTGCATTATACCTGTAGTCCACAATGTACTTACTTTCTACTTCTGAACAACCTGTAAGCACAAACAATAATACGAAGGGCAACAATAGTTTAGGTTTCATCTGCATCTCCTTTTAGTGCGTTGATTTTCTCTTGAATAAGCCTATTACACTCACTAACAGAAATAATACATTCTCCATCATCAACATAGGTTTCCTCAAAATCTACAATGCCATTTTCCTCAATCTCCAACTGCAACTCAACAAGAATAGCCTTTAAATCAGCCTTTAAGCGATTTTCGTAGTCGGCTTTTGGGATTGAGCCTTTTATGCCATCTTTAAAGCCTTTGTCATACCCCATTTCAAAAGCAATATGTTCATCATGTTCGCCCATCTTCTACCTCTCCTTATCTTAACAAACATAAACTGTCGAATAATTTTCTTTTTCTGAAAGTTCTTTAATTGCATTTTCTTGAATTTCAAAGTACCGAAAACTTTTCCATTCATCATCAGAATACAACATATCTTTTTTTCTTTGATTTATCCTGTCAGCAAGTTTGTCAAAATCAGATTGCTTACAAATTCTTTTTGATATTAAACAAAAATGTAATTCATTCCAATCCCTATGTGGGTCGCCCAAATCAACTTGAATTTTCCAAAAATCTTCGTGATTAAAACAATGGAAACATAATCTGCTCAATGTTTTAATATCTCTTACTATAAACCATATTTTGCAAGTTTCTTTTCCGTGTCCACAACAACTTTCTACTGTTTCAATCCCATCAATGTCATTAAATGCTCTGCATAAATCTATAATTTCTTCATCTATATCTTCGTATGGAATAATAGCATCTGTAATCATTCCTTATCCTCACTTTCCTGTGGCTCAATCATACGGCAACCGCATTTAGGGCAATAATTAGTATCATCTATCTTTAATTCAAAATCGCACTCTGAACAGTACGTTACTCCATATACATTAGGTTTTGAAATCCATTTCCCTTCTCTTGGCTTTTGCTCTAATGCTTTGATTGCCATATCAAGGGCTTCAATTTCTTTTTCTAACGGCTCATGTGGTGTATTAAATCCATTAAGTGTCATTTTGTTAGTTTCAAGAATAAGATTTAATCTTTTAATTGCTTCTTCTCTTGTCATTCATCTCACCTCATTAAGTTCTATCCTCTTACCACAGTCTTCACAAACATAAATATATGTTGTAGAATACCTATGCCCTACTGACTGTTCATACTTCCAAGTGCCTCCACAAACGTCACAATGACCATCATTCCAAAGTTTGTCATCTCGTTTTATTCCAGCTTTATATACTCCAAAGATAATTGCGGCAGCTACTGATATAATCACAATGATGGATATAATTTCTGGTAAATAATCACGCATTTTTATTCTCCTTTTCTTCCCTATCTGCTTCTATGATTGGCTCTAATTCATATATTCTATTACCAATAACCTCATAGTTACTACTAACAATATCTCGTTCGTCAAACAATCTTCCATGCCCTTTAGGAAGTGGTGTGCCGTTTGCTATTGCTTTTCTAACAACATTAACATTTATGTTTCCATATTGACCGTATTTTGCTATGTTATATTCATCCTCTGGTATTTTAATTACTAATTCTATATCTGCCATATCTCACCCCTCTAATATTCTATGTATCCTAAACAAACAGTCTATAGGATTACTACGATAGTCCTTCATTACATCCTCTATATGCTGATATTTCTTCATGGTTTCTATTGCTACAGTATTAGCTAATGCTTCTTCTTCGGTAAGAACAACATTTTTATCTTCATAATACCTAATAGCTTCATCAATCGTCATTTCCATATCATTCCTTACTTTCTAAATCATTGTCCAATGATATTGCGCTAATTACTTCCTGTTTAAGCTGAGAGTATTCGTTAAGCAACTGTGCCTTCTCTGCCTCTAAGTCTTTTAGTCGCTCTTTGATGTCCTGTATATAACCAATAGTTATTGCTACACTATCTATATCTACCTTATTATTAGTAGCTGGCTTATTCTCTTTTTCTTCTTTCTCCCTAACTTCTTCAATAAACATGGCTTCATCTGATGTAATGACGTTCATTGGTTTCTTCTCCTTCTTATTCCAATCTTTGTCGTAAAACTTACGCCAGTTTCTTTTGCCATGCTCCTTGATAAGACTCTTAATATAATCTATTTCTTCCTCAGAAATTAAGTATCTTTTCTTATGTATGCCGTCACTAACATTTGTATAATTGATGTAATTGTTAGTACACCAATATACTATTGATGATTTATCTACTTTCAACATCCTTGCGGCATCTACCGTGTTAATATCCTTATAACCTACATTCATTTTGTTAGCTCCTTTTCTCTTACTTACTGAAATAATGACTGCCATATTTAAACGCTGGTATTCCTGAACTATTATACTCACCACTTGTAAAATACAATATCTCTGTATTCTTTCTTGGTCCTGTATATTCATCTAGTGCGATTGTAAAACAATCTTCACACACTGTCCACTCAGCTTTATCATATGCACCATCTAATATTACTGAGAATTGATTATCTTGATTTATTACCTCTTCAATAGTATCTGGAAACTGTTTACTGTCTACTCGATTCAATACCACATCTGCTACATATCTTTTACCAAGTTCATCTTGATTGCCCGCTTCTGCTTGAATCAATATAGCTAGTAACTCAACTTCACCATACATCACCTCATTTCTAACTTCCTCTATTTCTTCTCTAAAATCTTCGTGATGCAACATATAATAAGTCTCTGTATCTTCAATTTCTTGTGCCTGTATGCTCTCGTCTTTATCTTCTTGACTATTTCTATTAGTGACTGCAAAAATAGCTAAAAAGGATGCTAGGACTAACATCTCAGCTATTCTTTTTCGCATGGTATCTCTCCCTATTCTTTTTTCTTATTTCATCTCTGTGTTGTTCTTGATACCGTCTGTTCTGCTCTAATCTATGCTGATGCAAAACTTCAGGTGGTAATGGCTTTCTTCCTCTTTTCTTTCTAATTGTACCTATACAATCTGCATAAGCACAATTCTCACAGTCAGTAGGCTGACAATAAATCTTCTCCATCATCTACCTCTCTGTTTTTAGGTATGAGTCTTACACTAAACTCTTCTCCATCTTTTACATTCAGCTTGTCTAAGTTGACATCTATTTCCCCGTTGATTTCAAACTTACCAGACCACTGCTCTAATAACTGTTTCATTTATCTCCTTTCATTTGTGCGTATTTTTTATATAAACATTCTATAACACGTTTATATAAAAGTAAAGCGGGAACTGATAAGTTCCCGCTAAATATTTACTGTATTTTACTATCTATATATTTTTCTACGAATGTGAGTATTTCTTCATTCGCCTCATCCATAAAGAACTCTTTTACATTAGCAATACCTTGTATCTTATCAGCTAATATATCTCCATTATCGGGATCTATTATCGAGAACCATGCTCCCTTTTGTACTATCAGATTATATCTAAGAGCTACTTCTATGAGGTCTGCTAAGTAATCTATTCCATTAGCATAGTCAAGTGTATAATAACCGCCTCTTCTATTTGCAGGACAAGTCTTATTCTTCACCATTGTCATAAGAACTTTATTACCTGCAGGACTTTCTGAGCTTCTCTTAATCTCATTACCCTTTTCATCAATAAAGCTACCTCTCATAAACTGCATACGAACACTGCATAGGTGTTTCCATGCTCTACCACCAGGTGTCTTTATTGCACCGCCATACATAGCTGATAAATCATCTCGTATCTGATTTATTCCTATTACAGTACAATTATATTTATGACACAACATCTCAGCTTTTCTACCAAACACAGTAAGTGGCATAGATATTCCGGCATACGTTTTATCTGCTACAGTTTTATCCATTTCTTGTGCTGATACCATAGCGGCAATACTATCTAAGATAACTAATCCTACCTCTCCTGTGTCCATCATCTCTAAAATATACTGTAATATATCTTCCGCACTCTGAGATTCCGGCTGCAATAAAATAAGATTATCTAAATCTACACCAAGTTTTGCAGCCCATTCTGGTTCAAGTGTGTTCTCACTATCAAAGTAAGCTACTTTCTTTCCTGTTTCCATTCTCTGATAGTTACCTACAATATCTAATGCACTGCTCGTTTTACCACCATGCTCCTCCCCAAAGAACTCAATCAGTCTACCAGTAGGTATTCCCCCATAAGTACAATAGTTCATACGAGGTGAAGTAAATGGTATTCTAGTACATTCTTTCTTAGGAATACCATAACCAACAATATTTGAACCCGCATCTTTATTTATCTTCTTGATTATTTCATCAAGTGACATTGATTTATCTTTAGCCATCGTACTCCTCCTTAGTTATTCATATTCATTCGTGAAAGCTCGTACTCGTTCATACGCCTAGAAATGATTTTCTTAACTGATGAAAGCACTTCCTGTGCTGACTCTACTTTAGCTTTAAGAATACGATAGGCTTTACTGTAAACTATGCTTATGACTTTTTCTGCCATAGCATCGAGTTCAGCCTGTGTATTTTTATCTGCTACTGTACCAGACTTCTGTAAAGAGCGGGCAACATTGTACGCTTCTTTATATGCTGAACTTGATATATCATCTCTTATTCCCATTTGCTCAGCACCAACACTTGTGTAATAAATCATAGTGGAAAGGTTAAGTGCAAAATCATCAAGCTCTGCATCTGTAGGTGGTTGCTCATCATTTCTAAGAATACCTCTGATAAAATTCATATAATCATCAAGCTCACCCGAATATTTTTCGATAATATCTTTTACTGTCTGGTCTATTTCAGCCGAATTTTCTTCTATCTTATTTAACAACTCATTATTTACCATGACTTCTCCTTTCAGTTTGCAGTTGTGTGTAGCTTTAATGTTCTAAAATAATGATAATCTTCACCATTACAAATATTCCAATCTTCTGTATGTTTGCCATCTATTATCGGAACTACATCTGTGTCGTCCATATGTGCCCTAGCATTACAAACATATGTATTCTTACCTACTCTTACTAAATTCTCACAATGATTACATCCTCTTTCAAAAGTTAAAAGCTCTCCCATACAATTTCTCACTTTCTACTGTCAAAATTTCTCACTTCTCACTTTATATTGTAAGACACAATCAAAGCGGTATCGACTGGAAAGTATGAATCAATAGCTTTTTCCTGTACTACCATACTTTTCTTTTCTATATATCCAATTCTTCTTCACACCAATTACACGACGCATTGAGCTTGGAGCATAGTGAATATTATCATAATGTGAACACCACTCCAAGTTACTTACGATATTATTGTGACCATCACAATCCAAATGATTAACTTCAGGAAGATTGTCAGGATTCGGTATAAAGGCTTCCGCAACAAGTCTATGTATTGAATGTTGTACAGTTCTATGTTTCACATCAGTAAGCCCTATCCTTAAATATCTACCAACATTTAAAGGTGATAGAACTCTTTCTGATGTAGTAATAATATGCTCAGCCTTAGTTATGCCATTTCTTCTACTATAAGTATGAGCTAAGCTCTTTACTCTACCTAAGTTACTGACTTGATAGATTCCCTCATATCCCTTAATATCTCTCCATTCCTCTATCATATTATTTACTCCTAAAATATAAAAACGCTTACGGTGTAGATGGGTCGAGCATCTACATTTGTCCGTAAGCGAATTTAACAAGTTATAGGATTATGTAAGTCTCGACCTCTTACAGATAAATATTGTATAACATTAACTATGCAATGTAAATAGAATTAAAGAAGTCCGACATATCATAATTCCAGAAAACCCGTTTCTTTTCTCCTTTTATATGCACTATTCCCATAAAATCTGCATCATAACGTATACTCTTTGCACCATTCTGTTTTAATGTTTCTAAAATTGTAATTGGTATAAACAAAGTTGAATCTGCGTTTACATACCAACATAGTATGCCTGCTATAACTCCTGATATTGCTGACATTTTCAAAAGTTCTGTCCACTGATTTTCAGATATATTTGCAAAAGGTAATGACTGTTTATTAGTTGCTTTACATTCAAAGCAATACAAAACTGGCTTATGATATATAAAGAAGTCACATGGATTTTTACTGCCATAACGATATGTCATTTGGTCAGGCACTCTATACACCAAAGTATCAGGAACTCTTTCAAATGATTCTTGTATTATTGACTCAAAATCTTTACCCCTACTCTTTCTTTCCATACTCAACCATCCTTCTTACATTGTGTTTGATAACTACAATAACGACATTGATTGGGCTTAATATCTCCCTTTGGTGGTGCAATCTTTCGCTCAACATATCCCTGCACTAAATTAAAAAATGCTATAAGGTTATGTCTCATCTCGTTTGTGACATTAAACTCAAACGCTTTAATGTTAAGCAAATCTCTTTCCACATACATGAATAACACAGTATCAATCTTTAAACTATTAGAATATGATATAGCTTGTTTATGGTGCTTAGGATCTACACCATCTCTACTATACCATTTATTGCTACTCTCTGTTTTTATCTCTAAGATATAGTATTTACCTTTGTACTTTATAATACCGTCGCACATAAAACTGATATATGTTCCATATCTTGTATCATAAAGTTTTGTCTCTGTACCTTTTTTCTCCCTCACTATAAGATAATCGAGGCCATTATCTTCAATATACTGTCCTACATCTACCCACTCACAATCTATGCCATTGTCTATCATCTGCATTACCGCAGTCTGCACTCTTACATGAATGTCACTTCCACTATTACATATGCCTATCATATTAAATGATGAACTGCCACTATCAGGCTTAGACCCCATTATCTGATAGTAACAACCTCTAGCACAATTTAATGATGAAGGCTTAAATGTCTGTGAAGGTAATCCACTATTCTTTTCCTCTGTCAGCAATATACTTCTCTTGAAATCCTCTAAAAATGATTCGCTCACAGAAGTAGGCTTATTTGCTAATGCTATTAGCCTACTAACATTCTTTAATGACTCTCTTCCCATACTATGTTCTCCGTTTAAATAAGGGTGAGCTATATGCTCACCCTTGAAATTACTGCTAGTTACTGCAAGTTACTCAGCACTTGTCCTATCATCATCGGCAAGGGCAATTATCTGCTTTGTATTACCACAAGTGAACTTAATACTGTTTTCTTTACCATATAGCAACTCGATAACATCATCCTGATATGCTTTAACCTGAGTCTTAAACAAATCAATATCAAGACAACAAGTATAATCTCTGAACTCCTCACTAGCTTTGTAAGGAATAATCTCTGATCCACTATCCTGCTTTGATGATACCATCAAGCCATCTTTTGTGAATGTGAGATAGACACTATTCTTATCAAATACATCTACAAAGAGTGATAGACGGTCTAACATCTGCAACAATGGAGCTTTCTCTATCTTACATGAGCTAGGAAACTGCTCATCAAGAAGTCCTGAAATCGCATCAATCTGATACTGTTCTATGCCATCATCAACTAAACCATATATATCTACTTCTGGTGTCTCAAAGATAACCACATCATCTTTATATCTGACATCAATATGCTCTGTAGACATAACATCCAGTAAATCCATAAGCTCTGGTGAGATTAACTTAGGCTCATCAAAAATCTTCACATCAATACCACATATCTTGTAAGTATCTGTTGAAACAACTCTATCTCCGCAATAATAATCTGAATAGCACATATCTTCTTTACCTACAAGAAGTGCTGCCTTTGCGGTATTAAGAATATGTCTTACTGTAGAAAGCTGAATTTCTCCTGAGCTATAAAAATCATTTGTTGTTTCAGCAAGTGGATCAGGAAACTCGATTAGTTCTCCATTCTCATCGTAAGGTAATTCAAGTACATACTTACCATTTCCCTTTACTACGAGCTTATCCAACTCGCCTTCTTTTGCAGTAGGAATTTCAAGAGTTACTTCCTGACAAGTGAGCTTTGAAATGAGCTTTGCAAACTTATCAGCCATTACTACTACACTGAAATTATCTCCAGCTACTTTCTCCTGCTTCACATACAGATAGTTATTGTTATCTGTAGTTGTTAATGTGAGCCTGTTGTTATTTAATGAGATTGACATTAACTGTGTGATTAGCAGGTCATTATTCATACCTGCTCCCTTTACTGCCTTAGCTACCATATTCTGAAAAGTAGCGGTGTTGATTGTTAATTTCATTTCTTTTCTTCCTCCTGATTAAATAATCTATTTGTCAACTTTGCGCCTAGTTCAGCACGACTAACTCCTAAAGCTAAAAGGAGCATAGGTTCATTGAGTGTAGTTATATCATGTTCTGCTATCTCACCAATAACTTCTTTCACAACATCCACAAATTCTGACTCAGATATTGTGAGCACCTTCTCTTTCTCAATCTCCACTGACTTTGTTTCTAGTTTCAATCTCTTTTCCTCCTATTTTGTTTTCTTATATCTATCTGATATTATTTTTGGAACTGCATTATCCCATTCTATATTATGGTGCATACGATAATGTCTATCTCCCATCATACCTACTTTCACACATGATGGACTACACATTACAGTATAGAATGACTTTTGATATGTACCTACACCTAAGTATAAATCTGCCATACCACCTGCTTGTGTCTGTGTCTCTGCTTGGTCTATCATCATAAAATCAAATGTGAGATATATCTGACCTCTTGAACCATTCAGCACATAGGCATTTACATCCTCATTTATTGTTCCGTTAAACTGTATTCGTCTATCAGTCTTACAAATGAAGCTATTCATGGCTTTTCTTAGCCACTTTCTCTTAACAAGATTACTGCCTACACCACCTATATAATCTCCTGCTTGACCAAACGCTACAGTATAGATATTAGGATTAGTTTCAAGAAAATCTATATGTGCCTTAAATACCTCATCAAGATTAGCTAATGTACTTCGATATAATGTATCTCCTTCTTGCCATCTATAAGGGTTTGTTACATAATCATCATCGTACTGAGCAAAATACTTTAAGCCAAGTCTCTCTGCAATATCATAGCTGGCATTTCTAGCGTACACTATACACTTTCTATGCTTAGGAATATCCATTGTGTCGAACTTATGCACAACCTCATCTTTAGAGAATACTTCCACATTTTCTTTACCATACACTGAAATGTAATTCTCTAAATCAGGATCTTCATCATCAACTACCATTATTATTCTGCCTGTATAACCGTACTTTCTTAATGTACCGTATGTAGGAACATTCTCTGCTCTACCATGAGTTAAGACTAATACTGCAAAATCATCAAGACTTCTGCTCATCCTTTTTCTCCTTAGCTTTCTTCTCTGCTAATTCTCTTTGAGCCTTCAATATATTACTAGCCTCTCTAGCTTTTGCATCTCTAGCCTTTTCTTCATCAATAAGTTGTTTCATCTTCTCTGATAGAGCCACATATCCATTTGCTATAGCATCGTCAATGTCAAGTATAACAAGTGCTGATTCTTCCATTAGTGCCTGCATCTCAGCACTAGCATTGGCATAATAATCAGCTATCTTACTATAAGTAAATACAATATGTCTTGTTGCGGCAAATTTGAGAAACTTCTTTTCTTCTTCCGTAACACCCGACTTATTGATTTTAGCAATCAACTTGCTATACTTAGTGAGGTCATAAACTGACTCCAACTCAGGCTTCTCATTCTTAGGTTCATACTGTGGTACTCTTATTGCTCTTGAATACTTTGTATCATCCCCCATAGGATTTTTCTTTGCACTATCATCCTCAAATAACTGCTTCATACTATCTCCTTTCAACTTAGTGTGAACTACTTAAACATTATATAACACTTTATATCTTCTTGCGACTGGAACTCACTAATTTCTGAAATGCGTTATCTCTTTTTATATTAGTTATCCACTTACCTTTATAAAAATTCATAATCTCACAAGAAGGATTAAATATATGGCCATACTCAGCGAGACTAAATCGACTATTATTCTCATCATACATACTTTTCATACCGCCATCTGATTTACCTAAAGCTACTGCGTCATGCTGAATCATAGGTAAACAAGTGACATACTTTCCTTCTTTTGACATATTGATGGATGTTATTATATCCTCTTCATATTCAGACACCCAATTCATATCAAATTTAGGATTTCTGAATACGAATTGATACGCCACTCTGTATTTCCACAGATTTTCGTCTAACTCTTTAGAGAAGTACATTTGAGGTATTCCTGTGCTGGCAGCGGCTATATTGGAGCATTCCATATAATTCTGAATATGTTCAAATACTCTATCAAGATTCTGTGTTATAGGTATTGACTTTAAATGTCCATCTTCAAGATACCTATACCTAAATCTTGTTATATCATCATCTGCCATTATGAAGAAATCATTACCATCTTGTTCTGCAAATCTCTCACAAGCAACCCAAGCATATAAATTTACATCTCTTTTAGGAATATTTGTGCCACTATCTATCTCATCTACCAATTTTTGTTTATCAAAGATGTGCAACCATAGTCTGTCATCATGTTTCACGAACTCTAAATATCCTACACCACATTCATCTTCATTATCTATGACTAAGACTATATCTCCTGTGTAGCCAGCTTCTCGTAGAGTATTGTAAGTCAACTGCTTACCTGGTCTGCCATGTGTTTTTATATACACAATCATAGTTTCATATACCTTTCACTAACAATCATAGGATAACTTGTGTGCTTATCTTCTTTTATCTGCATTGTACTTCTAGGTCCACTAGAATAAGCTACTTTACAACAACTAGGATTAGAAATTACTGCGAGAAATGCCATATCAAAATCTTTTATACTATCGTATACAGACTTTAATCCACCTGATTTACTGTTCATAGGTTCTGCATCAAATACTAGATAAGGTATTGACCACCATATATAACCTACTTGCATTGTCTGTAACTGTGTGATTGTATCTTGATTTATTACAGATACCCAATCAACAGGAAAATTTGTATTCCTTATATGTATCTGATAAGTATGCCTACTCTCTGTAATTTTCTTATCTAACCCGCTTGTTCCTGATACATAGAACATACTGTATGGAAATGAAGCTGTGGCAATCTCAGCGTCAATTATATACTGACTGTAGTATTCAAATACTTTATCCATAGTTGAATTTACAATATGTGACTTTACTGAACCATCTTCTATCCATCTAAATCTTAATGATGTAATATCATCGTCCATCATGGCAAAAGTATCTAATCTAAATATTTCTGCCATATTCTCTATAAAATTACGAGCGTATAATGCTGAACTTCTTTTCTTTTCAGGATATACAGTATCAGCAATATCAATCATAGGTTGTTTACCAAACACTAAAAGCTCAGTATCATCATCCGAATTTTCAAATCTATCTTTGTATGTAGATAATTGTGAATCTTCATCATCTACAGTAATATATATTTTACCTGTATATCCTGCATCTCTTAATGTATTATAGGTCTCAACCCTATTAGCTCTAGCATGAGATAATATGAATACCGCAAATCTCATTCTTTCTCCAATCTTGTCCAGCTATATCCAAAATGCTTTGCTGGTCTTCCAAATTTATTTATACAATCACAAACTTTCAAAATATGACCTGCTTCTTTTGATGGCTTACCTAAAAATCTACAGGCATCAGATGCGCAATCGAACTCTTTAATAATTTTTCCTTCTTCAATCATACCTATTCGTACTTTCTTAGAATCATTATATTTTCTAAATTGAGTATTATATATGCCTTTCTGTCTCTCAGAGGTCTTCTTATCATGTTGTTTGCGTAACTCTGACGAATTATATTTTCTTATAGTCGCACTATCCTTTAGTTTTTGCTCTACTGATGACATTTTTGCCTTATGTCGTTCTCTAGCTACAGGGTCGTCCATAGGATTAGAATCTCCACCTAAAGAAATGTTATACCCTCCACAAGTATAATGTGTATGATATTTTTGAATATAATATTTCTCCAAATCTTCCCACTTGTCATCTGAGCATCTACATAACTCCTCTATCTTAAAATTTTCTTTGCCATATTTTACAATAGCATTATGTAAATATGTATTGTACGGTCTAGTACAATGTTGTGCCCATCTATGAGCTAATGAATATTTCGTTTTACCAACATATTGCTTGCCATTTATTAGATTTGTCACCAAATATATTTTAGTCATATCGCATCCTTTTTATTTTACACTACTACAGATATGACTAAATTTCAATTGTATCCCCATACCATCTTTCACTGCACTCTACATCACATTTTATAGGTATTGTGAATTTGTCTCCACTAGCGTGTTCCATTATATATTTGAAACGCTCTACTGCTTCTTTTGCATTTTTAATAGGACATTCTGCTATTATCTCATCATGCACAGGAATAAGTATTCTAAATCCTAGCTCTTTTAATCTTGCATCCTTATTAAGAGCTATCATGGCTAATTTTGACTGGTCTGCGGCACTACCTTGTATTCTAGCATTTACTACCTTAGTTGTATCTTTATCTTTTGTGTGGTCTATAATCTTTATTCCTTCTTCTTTAGCCTGAGATATTATCTTTATCCTTTCTCTGCCCCATGCTTTTGTAAGTCTGTGCATATATTTATTGATAACACTATCAGGAACTTCATTATCAATATCATCACCAAAATCTAATGGGTCAGCATTATCAGCACTCTCTAAATATTCAAATTCAAAGTCAGGCAACATCATTGAAGGTAATCTTCTCTTTCTACCCCAAAGAGTTGTTACATATCCTACATCCTCTGACATAGCTATAGAATCTTGCTCAAACTTTTCAATAGCTGGAAATCCTTTCATTACTGCATCTTTTATTTGTTGAGCTTTTGCCGTTGTTGTTCCAAGTTGTTCAGCAATACTTGGTACTCCCCTGCCGTACAGAACACCAAGAAGTATTGACTTCGCCTGACTTCTCCTCTCTTTACCCTCGGGATTAGTAGTACCGTCGGGTCTAAACTCGAGGCAATTCTCATAAGTTGTATTGAAAGATAACGCCGCAATTTCTGCATATAAATCCTTTCCTTCTTTGTACGCTTTAATCATTGATGGGTCATTACACATCATCGTCATAACTTTCGGTTCTTGTTGTGACCTAAGAATAGTCGGCAGACATTAGAACATATTGTTTTCTAACTCTTATCGACTTTTTCATTTGACATCACCTGCCTTTCTATACCATTTAATATTATCTATATACTTATAATTCTTATGTCCTTTATTACCATATGTGCAATATCCTAATTCTATTGACTGCACTATTTTCTTTTGATATATACTTACTGAGTATTTTTCACCAAAAGGCTTGTAATTATAATACCACCATACACCTGCATCTTTATAATCTTTAAAATCAAAGCGTTTACCATCAACTATACAATAACAAGCTATACACCTTGTTGCGCACTTTGCCGCTCTATCTGGAGAGTATTTTCTACCCCTTTGTGCTTCACTTAATTTCTTTCTATGTTCAGGTGTGAAAAATTCTCCATTTTTAATCTTATTTTTCATAGTATTGGAAATTCTTTGCTTAACCTCATCTGTCATTGATAAGTGTAGATGCTCATAGTATTCTTCCCAATCCTCTCTCTGAGGAGAAGTCGATTGAGTATTATATCCATCATCAACAGAATTATATTTTGCTATATACATAGTTTCGAGGTTATACAGTTCATCATAACTAAACACTTCTTGTATAACCTCAATACTAAAATTATCTATGCCAAACTCCGTCATAGCTTTATATAGTTTTCTGTCAGGATAGCATAACATTTTCTTTAAATGTTGTTTCCATCTATCGGATAGTGATTGCTTTGTTGCACCTATATAAACTTTTCCATTTATTTTGTTTGTTATTTTATATATAATCATAAGTTAATTATACTGAATTTTCTCAACAAGTCAACTTGGTAAGTATAGTCTGATAACAACTTTTTCGTCTAACACATCAACGGCATCTATCTCATATTCTGCTTCACCATCTTCATCTGTTACTAATAACAAGTCGCCTGCTTTTAAAGTATCTGAATACTTCCATCCTTCTGGTGTTTCAACTTCTGTAAATCTATCTACTTCCAAAGTATCTGTATCTGTGCTAACAATGTATTCACCATCTGTAGCTTTGAACATCTTTCGTATTTCTTTATTATGACTGGGTATGTTCTGGAGGTTAGGGTCACTACTAGAAAATCTTCCTGTATCAGCACCATACTGATTAAATTTACAATGTATTCTACCATCTTTTGGATTAACACACTCAGGAAGTTTGTCTATGAATGTACTGACTATTGTAGAGAATGCCCTATATTCAAGTATTGCATCTGCTAATGGATTCTTTAATCTCTTTAATGTGTCCTCAGATGTACTTCTTGTAGGCTTCTTTGTTTTCTTATCTATTACAGGTTCTATCTTTGCTATATCATACAAAAGAGCTTGTAATTGAGGTACAGATTGTATGTTTATAGGATTGTCTAATCTTACTGCACCGCTATAATTATCAATCTCATCTCTATACATCTCACAGAGCTTGTGGAAATTTGTTTCCTTCTCTTCCAGTAGCTTGTGATATTTCTCTTTGAGCTTATCATTGTATTCAAAATCAAATTCTATTCCTGTGTCTTCCATATCGACTACTGCATCAACACAAGGCATTTCTATATTCTTGAATACCCAATAAACATCTTTAAGATTATCTTTGGTTCTAAATATATCCCTCTGATACTGTGCATATTCATAAGTTATCTTTGGGTCATGGGCTGCATATAATGCGCCTGTCTGTATAGGTATATATGCAAAATTTATTCCCTTAAACAATTCGTCAAACTTAAAGGCATCTTCTTCACCCCTAAGAATATATTTTTGATGTAATTTCTTTAAACCTTTATTAGGCTCATTCTCATTTAGACACCTTGATGCTAAATAAGCATCCCATGTACACTTTAGTCTTGTACCTGTATGATTCTTTATGAATCTTATGTCGAATGGGGCATTGAACATATCAATATCCACATCTATCAATTCCTGTAGCTTCGCAAGATACTTACCAACTACATTTAATGATAGCTGATTCTTTACTTTTTGACCTGTAACATATGACATATGACCTACTGGTATATATGCAGTCTTTTCACCTGGTGTATAAATACCTACTCCAACTAATTCGTCTTGTAACGGGTCTAGTCCTGTAGTTTCTGTATCTATTGCACATATACCATTATCTATGCACCTGTCTATATAATAGGAAAGTGTTTGCTCATCTTGAATTATTATGGTCTCATCAGCAAACTTTCCTAAATGAGTTTCTACCATAGCTTTAATGGCATTTATCTTATTGACAAGATTACCACTACTAGATTTAGTAGTGGTAATTGAGCTTGCCCTTTTCTTTGATTTCTTTAAAAGTGCAGTATCTTGTGACACCGTACTTGTCTTTTGTATCTCAAATAATGGCATAATATTCTCCTTTAGTATTAGCTTATAAACCATGTCGCGGTTTAGTTCGACACCTACAACTTAGCTAATCAATTTATGTCAGGAGTTGTACTTGAACAACAAAACGATTTAGACCAATGTGTTTTGCATTTGTGTATCCAAAAACATCTTAACCACAAGATGTAGTTTACGGTTACCGCTCTATCTGATATGTAATAGAGCAAAGTAGACATAAATAAGTTGTTTGTAGCGTTAATCATACCATGAAAAATAATACTACTAGATTAGTTGCTCTGACCATGAACAACTAATAGCACAGATGGGACTCGAACCCATGACACACTATGAGTTGAAACGCTTACCAAAAGACTCATAACTTCCTCTAGCCAACTGAGTTACTGTGCTACCCGACTTTTGTTGTGAAAGAGACTGCATTGGCTAAAATGCAGTTGACTTGGGGGTATGCCTTTCTCATTATTTACGAGCTTTCATAGACAGTCCTCAAACTTCTACGGGCATTAAATCAATATTCATCTTCTACGGATCTTCTTCTTGTAGGAGTTCTTCTGCTAGTAGCTTCACCTGAATCTCTCCTTGTTACACCTGAATCTGAATTTGACTTATCTCCTTCAAACTCATTATGCTTAACATAATAATCCATCTCATCAAAAGACTTATCAAGTACAACATCTCCGAGAATCTCAGGTATATCTTCTGAGATATTTTCCATCTTGAAATCATCTTTCTCGTCTGTAGGATATAATCCATATGTAGTAGCAGTATCTCCTACTGCACCCTGTCTTTCTACTTCTGTAACAATCTCTGATACATTAGGATTATGAGAACAATAACTTGCAAGAGTCCTAAAGAACTTCTTACCTCTTTCCCAAATCTGCACCTCATCAGTATCACAATTATATACAGGAATAAACAACTTAGCATACACCTTACTTAACTCAGGATTATGCTTACCCTCTGCACAGAACGGGCACTCTGTAACTGGAGCACCTGCTTCTCTAAGACAGTTTACATATCTGTGTACATCTTTGCCAGCTTTTGACTGACCTACAGTTATCTGATGAACTGCATAGCCAGGAAAATCATTCATATCATTACCTAACAAATGAATGTACGCTTTCTCTCCGTCTTTTCTTAACTGAAAGTAATTAATCTTTCCCTCAAAATTCTGACTTCCGTAGTTATCAGCTTCTTCATAAGAAAATCGTGGCATTAGTTTTTCTCCTTTTTCTCGTTCTTTTCGTTCTTCTCGTTTTTCTGTAAAAAGTCTGTCTCATCAACAAACTGTTCTACCGCACTCAAGACTTCCTTGAGAACATCATTAAACCTCTCACGCTTAGGTCTATAACGAATATTGTTTGTGTCTTTCTCAAGGATTTCCTTAGACTCAGTAAGATTGATGTACTTATCAATATCATCTCTCATTCTGAATGAGTATACATCCGGATATCTTAAAGGTAACCAAATCTCAAACATTGTACGTCTTTTACCTTTGAGCTTAACTACTGTACCACCCTTTGCAAGACTTACAATTTCAAGAGGATACTTTGCATTTTTAATCGCATCTTTAAGCACAACTCTAAGAGCCTTAATTGCATCAGCTCTCTCCTGTCTACTGAATTTGATTGTGGTCTCAGTAGATTTTGACATTTCCTCTTTAGCTAATTTAAGCTCCTCTTTAGCTGCCTGCTTAATTTCTTCCTTCTGTTCAGAAGTCTGAATAACTTCTTCGCCCTGATACTTTCTCCAGTTACTTCTGAAAGTAGAATACTGAACGTTAAAAGACTTTCCGTCTTTATCTCGCATCATCAAAGTCTTAAACTTCTCGTTTCTACTCTCTAATACACCTACTTTCTTGGACTTTCTTTCTTCATACATCTGTCCAATAATTCCAACTTCGCCTACTGGTTTCTTTTCTGTTGCCATGTCTTTCGTTTCCTTTCGTTTTAAACGTGTTTTGTTGACTACAAACATACTATAACATATTTATTTCTGTCTGTAAACTGAATTATCTATGGAATGTTTAAGTTCCTCTATTAAATTTTGCTCACTAAAATATAATGATAAAGGCTCTTTATCCCGTATATAATTTATCACTGAGCCACCTAACAGATAGTCAACATTATCAACTATGTTAGGGCACAGATTATGTACCAACTTATCAGGATAAGTCTGTATTATAAATATTCTAAATAGCATATCCACAAATTTATTCTGTTCAATATATACTCTATATTTATTCTGTATTTCTGGAGATTTTACCCAATTAACAAAATTCTTAAATACCATATTTGGTATTCGTATACATGGAAAAGAATACCAAATATCGCTGATAGGTCTTATACCAAAAGGAACATCTTCGCTATAAAAACTACAGAATCCACATACTATACCTTTATCATATGTCTCTGTTATCTCCTTAAAGTTTGAGCTTATTATTACATCATCTTGTAAATGCCATATACCACCAACTACAGATGCAATATTATCATATGATGATAAAAACGATTTAAGGCAGCCTTCTTTAGAGCTATCATTATAGACTAATATATTTTCTCGTTCTATACCTTGTTTAAGCATGGATGGTACTAAAAATTCATCTACATACCACTTTCGTTTTGCGCAAGCGTGAATTAGATATTTAGACATTTTTTCAATTCACTCACCTTTCTCCCGTCTTTCTGAGAAATACTACCTTCTCTAAGATAGTTGTAATAATACATAGGCATATCCCATGTGTAAATTTTCAATTTCTTTTCCATCATAGCATCATGGAAGTATCTATCACTGCATGAATGTATTTTAGGAAATCTTGTGCTACCTATACACTCACGTTTCCAACATTTATTCCACACAGCTACCCATAACTTACCTTGATTTTTCGTTGGTGATGCGTAGCCTATACCTTTAAATATAAAAGAAAATGCTAGTACATCAGCATCCTTTAATCTTGTTAACTCCTCATTTAACTGCTCTAATACATACTCATGTAGCCACCAATCATCATCGTCCATAAATAAAACATACTCACCTTGAGCTACATCTAATCCTTTGCTTCTGGATAATCCATCATTATGAAAATTACCAATATAAACTTTCGCACCGTAACTCATAGCTATCTCAGCAGTATTATCCTTACATGAGTCACAAACTACAATCAACTCATAATCTGTAAAAGACTGGGCTTTAACGCTTTCTAATGCCTTTACGATATATTTAGCTGAATTGTAAGCAGGAATTATTATGCTAAATCTCATCAATGTGTACTCCAATACTTTTTTGTATTCTCGACAGTTCTACCTATCTCATCTGACTTACTATGTCCATTCAGATAATCATAGTAATATATCGGTGTATCATACTCATAGATTACAGGATTCTTTGCCATCATCAATTCGTGAAATCCTGCATCATTAGCTACATACTTATCTGGAAATCTTGTATTACCTATAAAACTTCTCTTCCAGCATTTATTAGTACAATGAGGATATAATGTACCCATCTTACTTCTCGCAGTAACATAACCTATATGTTTCCATATTATTGAGTAGACAAGTACATCCTCATTATGTTTACCCAAGCAGTCTGCTAAAATTTTAAAGCAATATTCATGTAAATACCAATCATCTGCATCCATGAACATCACCCATCTACCTTTAGCAATATCTAATCCGACATTTCTTGCTGAACCATCACTATGATAATTTACTTTTGCTACTTTGTTTGTGTACTTTCTAGCGATTTCTTCCGTGTTATCATCACAAGAATCACACACCACTATCAATTCATAATTGGTAAACTTTTGATTCTTGATTGACGTTAGACACTTGTCCAATGTTTTCCCTGCATTATGAGCGGGCACTATAATGCTGAAAAATCGTTCTTCATTCATAACCATTTCCTCCAATCTAAAATATTATCTATCTGCTCTTTAGAACATTCCCCTATATCTTTTATTCCTTTAGGAAATGCTATTTCTGAAATCCATTTATTAGTTACTTTACTTCTTATCCTCTGTCTTGCATCTCTGCCAGCTTTATCATTATCTGTAGCTAATATCAGATTTTTACATGGTAATTCTCTTAATTGTTTGAATTGTCTTTCATTACCTAGACCATTCAATGCTACTGCATAATGGTCTGATTGCCATAATAGAATACAATCTATCATTGACTCACATACAATTATTTCTTCATCTTGTAAGCCCAAATAGCATAGCTCATAGAGTCCATACAATGGCTTTGAAACTCCTTGTGGGTATTGGAAGAACTTTGTATTGACCGAACGCTTTGCAACAAATTCACAGTTTCCTTGTCTATCTCTAACTGGAAATGTGATGCATTGAGTTTTCTTATCATATCCCAAATCGAACAATTCAATGATTCTCTCATTTACTATACCTCTTTCTGCCCAATATGGATGTGTCCATCTATAGCTATCAAGTTCTTCTTCCGATACAAAGTTATTTGTTACTACTTCTTTCTGTCTCTCTTTATATCTGGCTATGCCATTTGTGTAGACTCTATCTTGTATATGAGTATCTAACCATCTTTTACCATAACTACTCACATCATACCCGAAGCAGTATGATATTACTTCGGGTAGAGTGTGAGTTTCACAACAACTAAAACAATGAAATACTCCATCTGACTTTCTTATACCTGCTGATGGTTTATGCTCTTGACCATTAGCATGATAAGGACAAGTAATCTGTATATTCTTTGGACCATCTTTTATATCTTTCAGATAATCAATGTTATGTTGCGCTAAATCGACTTTTAACAGATTGATTATATCTATTGAGTCCATTAAGTATTCTGTATTATCAATAATCATCTTCTGCCTCTAATCTACGTCTAGCACGTTTACCTGCAGTAGGTTCTTTCTTTTCTCTTACTGGAGCTTCTTCTGTATCTTGATTTAGTTGTATTTCATTATCTGTCACAGTAACAAACTTACCATAGTTAATATCCCATTTATATTTATAGGATTTACCTACTTCTCCACCTCTCATCTTCTTATTGTCAAAGATAAGAAATGTCTCACCACTACCTGTTTTCACTTGTCGTATGGCATACACAATACTGGCATTCTGTGCTATACCATCACTATCTCTGATATTTTCTAGCTCTGGAGTGTCTAAACTATTCTTTTCTACTACACCACCTCTGTTAGCTTGCACTACAACTATTATTGGAAGTTTCAGTTCTGCTGATAGTTCCATCAAATCTTCTGAGATATTGGTCAATGAGATTGTCTTACTGTCACCTCTCTTAAATCTCTCATCAGTAAGATATGTAATACCATCTATAAAGAGTGCGTCTAATTTATCAGACTTTATCCACTGTCTTAACTTTGATACAGTTACTTTTCTATTGAATGTCTTAGGTCTTGTAACAAACAACTTACCGGATATAGCACTCAATGTATCTCCATACTCTTTATAAGATTCAAGACTAAACTTATCATCTTCTCTGCCCAATCTCATAGCATTGTTTGAGATGTGACCATGTAAAGTATCAAATCTATATCCTATATCAAGTTCACCCATCTCAGGAGAGAAGTAACCTACTCTGAACCCTATTTCTGCCATATATGTAGCAATCTTCTCAGAAATCCATGATTTACCTTGATTAGTACGAGCAAATAAAACTACAAGCTCATCACCTCTCAGAAAACCATTTATATCTGCATCTAGCTCATCAAAACCTGTAGGTATAAACCAATCAGCTTTGTTTAATGATACCTCTGTAGTATGTTGAAGTCTATCATTAAATGAGCTTATAATCTCTGTGGAAGCTATACTATTGTCAAACTCAACATGAGCTATTGCATTTTTAAGATACTCTAATGTGGCTATAGCTCCGTCTTTTGTTGAAACCTCATTAGCGTGTCTGAATATATTTTGTAGTTTACTGGTGATATTCTCACTCCGTAACTCATCTAATAAATAATCGTCACTTTCATTTACCTCAACAAACTCAATGTCTGGAAACTTCTGTTGAACCGTCGTGTCTTCAGGAATAACTTTGTATTGATTATAGTGGTCTACTATAAAATCGAACACATCAGAGTATGCATCAAACATATCACTTGTGAGGTTATTATCCTCTATAAACGAATAGTCTTTACCATCAACTATTCGTGTCAATACTTGCAAATGTATTGCACTCATACTCCCCTAAACCCCTTACTTTTAAATTCTATTATTTCTGAATTATTCCATATTCTATCTGCTAGTCTTACACCTAACTCCTTCTCTGCTAAATCTTTTGATACAAAGTTTGTTGTGATAATAGTAGGTAATCCTGAGAACAGCCTTCTTTCAAGAATTGCATATATAATGTTGTAATCATACTGTGACATAGGTACTGCGCCTAAATCATCAATGACTGCTAAATTTGTTTTGCATAATCTTTGATACATTTCATAGCTTTTCTTATTGTTACCGAACTGTTTCATCTCTACAAGAAAAGGTACTGACTGACAAAATACACAATAATCAAAATTATCTACATTCACCTCATTCTCATCTACATAGTCTAATTTACCCTTTTGTAACTCTATATATGTAAGCATCAATTTTACTGCCCATGATGTTTTACCATTACCTAGATGTTCACTACACAATACGAGATTATTTGTACTGCTATTTAAAAAGTTACGCATATTACCTCTTATTTCTCTCAGCCTTAGAAATTGTGTAGTATCTATATCAGGTACTAAATTATCTTCTATATATTGGTATCTTGGAAGATAACTATTCTTTAGTATAAATTTTTCTGTGAAATCTAAACTATCTAGTTGAGCTTTATTCCATACATGCCAATTTGCTTCATTCATTGTCTCATTCATTAGAAAAACTCCTCCCCATTATCTATTGCTTCTTGGTATCTTCTTTTTGCATCCTCTAAATCTGTACCTACAAGTTTATCACTGAGCGTTTCTTTTCCTTTAGATTTCTTTTGTACAGACTGTAGTGGATAAAATACATACTGCTTCTTATCCAAACTTTGCTGAATAATAGCTATCGGGTCATAGCCATCTTTTACAAGCTCATTTAGTCTGTCTAACTTATGTCTCCATGCTTTTACAGTCTTAACACGCTTACATAGATTGTCTTTATCTTCTGGAACAGAACTAACAAAATCAAAGTATTCTATAAGTAAATCTTTGGTCTCGTCTGAATACTCTTTATCTATAATATCTAAACACTCATCTTTGAATTTGTCTTTTGGAGATTTTCTCTGGTCACTCTTTTGTTTATCTATATCTTTTCCACTCTGTAAATCATCATTTAGAACTTCTCTTTTCTTGTAGACCTGAGAATGATTTTTAGAAGAAGCACCGGAGCCGGTGCTTTTTTGGTTAGTATTTGTTTTTTTAGTATTTGTTTTTTTAGTATTTATTTGGTAGGGGTTTTCAGTAGCTTGATTTTCAGTAGCTTGATTTTCAGTACACTGAAAATCAGTGTCTTGAGTATTTATAGGTTTTTCATGTATCACATAGTCGTAATCTATACGATTTAATGTGTATGTACTACCATCTGAGTTTTCTATGATTGTTCCAGGCATTAACTTTACTACTTCAAGATATCCAAAACTCTGTAATTCTTTTAATGCGGAAGTTATAGCATCTTCTCCATCTTTATGACATTTGCACATACCTTTTATTGAGTAATCCCAGTTATCTGGAAGTGAGAGCATCCAAGATAAAAGACCTTTTGCTTTTAAAGACATTTTCTTTTCTCTAAAATGATAATTGCTCATTATTGTAAAATTTTCTGATTTTTCTACCCTAAATATCCCCATAATATTAACCTCCATTATATCAATTTTCTTTAATTAACTCATTTATAAGTAGTTCTTGATATTTTTTTACAAGTCCTACAATCTCTTTATTTGGAATAGCATTTACTCCATTTGTTGAGTAAGCAGTATATCCACCCTGCTCATTTTCCACGATTCTTATGTTTTTAAATAACATAAGAAATGTTTTATCAATTTCTCGCATATAATCTCTCCTTACAAAAAGAAAAGTCCTATACTAAGATGGGCTATCATCTTCGTAAGGACTTATCATAGTCAGTCGATATTAGGTTAACATCATCAGTTGATGTATAGCCCCACCGACTGACTTATTCACATTATAACACATCTAAATCAAAGGAGCGACCAATGAATTGAAATGTGTATCAAGTCTTAAAGACTAAACATACTATAACATATTGATATATGTGTGTCAATAAAAAAGAAAAAGTTCCATGCATAGATTACTCTACACAGGAACTTATCTTTCGTCAAAAACAAAGGAGCTAACCAATGATTTGACTCATATCAGCTCAGAAAGAGAATTTCGTCTCAATGCCGAAGCGTTGGTCTTTCTTCTTCTTTCTATAACCATCTGCTTACGCATATGGTGTGAGCTGACTTAATCAATATATCATAGGTAAAATTAAATGTAAAGCAAAAAAGAAAATAGCGAGAACAAAAGTTCCCGCTATTTCTGTAAACGAACACACACTATATGAAAGAAGATTTCATAACAGAACAAGTAATATCTTGTCTGTAATAACACTATAACATGATTAAATTATAGTGTAAATAGGAACTTCTTACTTAGCAAAGGTCTTTACTATAGACTCACACTGTTTATCGACAACATCATTTACCTCGTTAAATAGTGCTTCATATTCTTTGTCCATATCTATGCCGTCTAAATCATTTGCATTGATAGTTCTTTTTTCAGACACCTCAATGGTATAATAATTTTCTTTAATACGTATAGCACTACGAGAAGTAGCAGTAATTTCAGTGGGAACTGCACGAACCACATAATTTTCATTACTCATTTTTTACCTCCGAATGATGTTAATATTGCAAATATAACTATTATTGCCATCTCACAAAATAGAGTACAAAATACTCCTGCTACAAAAGGATCTACTGTCAAATTATTCTCCTTTCTTCTTAGATATTCTAAGAACAGTTGTTACCTTCTTCTCCTGACAATCTGACATAGACTGTACTAACTCATCAGATATTTTTCCATGATATATGGCTGATTCAAGTGCATCAAAATCCACATATTCTTTTGTCTTAACAATATTATCAGCAATATTGTTAGATTTAAGAAACTCGATAAGTTTATCTTCTATGAATGTGACTTTTTCCTGCTCTGTAATCTTTGCAGTTCCTAATGAAGTAGCTACTTCTGTAAGGTTATACTCATGCATGAGTTCCTTAATCTGAGTATTCTCTGCTGACGCCTGTTTCTTGAAATCCTCTTCATTTCTTTTGTTGACGATATAACTTTCAACTAATTTCTCCAACGCTGAGGAAGGCACTAAATTTTGCTTTACGGGTGTATCTGTGTCTAAAAAATTCTTTCTCATGTTTTCTCCTTCTTTCTGCGAAACTGTCCCATTATTCCATTTCTTCCATGAACAATCGCGGTTTTAAATTCAATGAACTTCCATATATCTTTTACATTCCAATATCTTGTCTGTCTGTTACCCTCTTGAATATATTCAGGTAACAGAGATGCAAGCTCATTATCTGGGTTCTCTCTCTTCCACTTATACCAGTTGTTAATTGTCTGTGTGGAAGAATCAATGCGCATAGCAAGTTCTTCGATTTTGATATATCCTTCCATAATACCTCCTTTAGTCTAAAAGATAATCTACTAACTCTCGTTTATTCATGCCAACTATTTTACCATCTACAATGGAATCACTTAGTTCACCTTTTTCATAAACGAGCTTATGTATCTTTTCATCTATAGTGTTTTTACACATAATGGTGTATATAGTGACATTACTATTCTGACCAATTCTGTGACACCTATCTACTGCTTGTTCTCTTAAAGCCATGCTCCATGGCTCATCAAGCATGATTATTACTGAGCCCGCAGTCAATGTGAGTCCTGTACCCATGGCACCAGTAGTACCAATAATCACATCTGTAGTGCCACTCTGAAAATTATTTACTACGTCTTGTCTGAGATTATCAGGTGTATCTCCTGTTATAATGCCTAATCTATAATTCTGTGATAGCCTATTGTATGCTTCATTTGTTATCTGTGACCAGTTAGAGAATACTACTACTTGCTGACCATTACTTATTGCATCAGATATGAGTTCTTCCATTCTGTCTAACTTTGCGCTCTCTTGTACTTGACTCGATAAGATACCTGTATATCCAGTAGCTTGTCTTAGTCTTATCATTTCTGCAAGAGGATTAGGTGAAACAGAAATCATATCTATATTAGATTTAATCTCAGCTTTAATCTCCTTATAGATGATTGCCTGCTTTGCAGTCATATCAACATATTCATCTATATATGTCTTTTCTGGTAAATCTAAAACATTCTTTTTGAGTCGCCTCAACATTATAGATTGCAGTTGTTCTTCTAACTCATCTAAATGTTTATAGCCTACTATTTCATATCCCCCATATCCACCAAATACTGCATAATAATTCTTAAATGTATAAAATGCGTGTTTTTCATATCCTAACCATCTAAGAATGATATATAAATCAAGTGGCGAGTTCATAAGAGGTGTACCTGTAAGAGCTATTCTTACATCTGCATCTAGTTTGATAAAATTATGACCTTGTTGAGATGAAGGATTTTTCATTTTATGTACTTCATCTGCCGCTATCATATTTATCTTGCAACTACTTTCAGAATGTAGCCATTTAACAATCCAGTCTAGTATATCGTCATTTCTTATCGTTTCTACATTAGTAATAAGAAAGTAATCATCAATCTCATCCAGGTGCTCTAAATCGTATAATTTATCTTTTGTACTTCCTATATACATTTCACCTGTTCTTTTTCTGACTCTCTGACCTAATATATAACCTTTCTCATTAGAATGTTTTGCAATCTCATTTTGCCAGTTCCATTTTAATCCGTTTACTCCGCACACTATAAGACAATGCGAGAAATTATAAAACTGCTTTTTGGCTACTGCAATATCAATAACTTGCTTAGTTTTACCTAACCCTTGGTCATCACCTAGTAACCATCTTTCATGCATCATTCCATACTTAAATCCTTCTTCCTGATGCTTAAAGCACTTAGTCTTAAACTTATAATCATCAAGACTGAAATTAAGTGAGGGATTAAGTTCAACATATCTACCACTAATATCAAAGTCATGGTTAGGAAATCTTTTGAACATGAATGGTAAATCTTCTATTCGTATCTCCCACTCTTTTGACCCTTTTATCCAGCTTCTATACCTCAATTCTTTTATCGCATCAATTACATCTTGATTGAATGGGAAAGAGAGATACGCTGAATAATCTTCGGGCATAAACTTAGATTTTTTAATTCTTACTGTAATCATAAATATTATATCTCACTTTCTGCTAAACATTCTATAACATATTTAAGTGCTTGTCAAATCTGCAATAGAAAGAGCCAGCTATTTCTAGCTGGCTCAAAAAAGAATAAGATATAGGTGTACTTTAGTTATAGCTGATTTACTGCGTCTTGCATCATGTGTTTAAAGCGGTCAATGTCTGAGTGTTCGTGTCCACTATAACCTCTTTCTCTGGAATAATCTCTTTCGTAGCTTCTTCCATCGTTATAGCTTCTTCCGTATGAGTCGTAGCTGGAGTCGTAACTGTCACGACTTCTACCTCGTCTATTTCCTTCGTTATATCTCCCGTCACTATCTCCATCTCTTCCTCTTCTAGCTCCGCTATAACTAGGAAAGTCATAGCCGTACTGCTCTATCATCTCATTACCGAGCATTACTTTATCAAGATTTTTAATGGAGTGTGTGAGTTTGTCTATAACATCAAGGTCACTCAGATTTATTTCTTCTTTCTTAGCTACCTTTTCAAGTTCTCCGCAAAGTGTATCACGGAGGCTTTCTAATTTCTTTGACATACTATCCTCCTTTCTCATGCTATGCGGCTAACTGTAAGGTTAGCGTTCTGAACATTTATCTGAATAGCTGGTGTTGTAGAGTCAATAGGCTCAGTCACATTATCTACTGAAACATTAAAGCAACATCCTCTAGGCACAGTAATGATTGCAGTTGAGGTTACATTAAAGTATTCATCAGCGGCTGCAGGAGTAACTATTGCTCTACTAGTGAGTATAGGTTCACCACCTAGAGTGAGTGCTATTGCAATAGGTCCAGGTGCAGTACCTTCTGGCACCGCTATGTTTCCATTAAATGTAATCTGATAACGTGCGAAACAAGTGTAAGGACTATTTACAATACCTCTGAGAGTTACAATTCCTGATTCATTTCTGTGAAGCACATATCCCTTGTTACATGATATGCTATTGTTCAGAATCACAGGCTGATTAGGATTTACTAACTGAACAGGATTATAGGTAAACTCTGCCATAGTATCACCTCACTTTATGACATGCCACAAGCACATCCACATCCCATGTTCTGATTGCAAGTGAAGATAGGGGTGCGACCGTAAACAGGAGTTGAAGGAACAGGACAGTTGTTGAGTCTGTTGTAAAGCTGGTCTACCTCATTAGCAAAGCCCTGTGAAATGAAAGCGTTCTGAGCAGTCTGTGATTCTCTGAGAGTTGCCATATTAAGAGCGGTTGTAAGCTCTGCAATTCTATCATTCTTAGCTTCAACCTGTGCTTTAACACCATCAAGTTCAAGCTGGCAGAGTTTATCAAGAATCGCCTGTGTGCCATTTGTCTGACTCTGAATAATATCCCTTGTATTGTTTGCGTCAGCAAATCTTGTCTGATTACCTTCATTCTGAATGATGTTCTGAGTCTGGCAAGTAGCAAGGCGATTCTCGCAACAACAGTTAGCAAACTGAGATGAGAGGTTTGTAAGACCACCTGTAATAGCAGTCTGTGAATTAAATGCCTGCTGGAGATTAGCAATCTGTCTAGCGTTAGCGGCAGTTTCTGCATTAGCAAAGCTATTAGTAATAGTGCCTGTAATAGCATTACCTGTCTGACAGATGTTCTGATTGATGCCTGCTATTCCGAGAGCAGTGTCGCCAAAGCCACTTGTAACTGCGCTCTGAATACCTGAAAGCTGAGAAGCTAACTGTGCATCACGGAAGCCATCATTGACATTGTTGTTTATGCCATTCTGGCCATTCATAAGCCAAGGGAAGTCATAACTAAGCTGAGCATTTCCTGCTCCACCAAATCCTCCCCATCCTCCAAAACCATTGCCCATAAGAGCAAAGAGGAATAAGATAACCCACCAGCCATCTCCCCACATACCATTACCGAAACCACTGTTGTTTCCATAACCATATGCTGGAGCTACTGGCATATACATATTAGTACCGTTGTCCATAGTATTCTCCTTTCTAAAAGATATATAGTTTCCCTTGCAAGGATTGAAACCTAAGTTAAATTCATTTCTAAAAACACACTTTTATGAACGATGTTTGAGAATGAATTACATTTTTTGTGAGCAAAAAGTTTAATTCATTTACATTTTTTAGAACCTAAATCCCATTCTCTGTAATGTTCCCATTACTCTCTGCATAGCTCCACTATTCATTCTGCCACTCTGTATCAAATAGTTTACGGCAGAATGAGGATCACTCTGATACTCTGCGGGTATATTAAGATTTCTCTGAGCCATAAACTGAATAGGATTTTGTCTGAATAGCTGAAACTGTGATTGAAAATCAGACGTATTATTTTGCGTTTGATTTCCGTTCGTTTGATTTCCATTCAGTTGTTCATAAACAGCATTAGCCATTTTTCTTCACTCCTGATTTTTCCATCTGTGCTATCTGCTCTTTAAGGTGCTTAATTTCTTCCTGCATCTGTTTAACTTCTTCTCTTGTAGCCGTAAATGCGGTGTCAATCTGTTTAGCTTCATGTGATTCTAAACGCATAGGTTCTTCGACTACTTCTGAATAAGCGTACTTTTTAAGTGAAGGCATACCCATAGTATCTGCTGATTTAATGTAGAAGTTCTGACCTTCTGAGTCCATCAATAATACAGACATACCTGGCTGAATTGGGTAAGCTCTTGCTCCTACATCACCCTGAACCCAGTTGATTGTTGATGATTGTGATGGCTGTGCCATACTCATCTGAGGTGGAGTGTAGCTATTTTGTGCATAACTCTGTTGATTTTGTGTGTAATTTTGCTGATATGGATTGTTGTAGCTCTGTTGATATGGATTGTTGTTAAAATATGGCATATCTATTTCTCCTTTCGCCAATAAAATAGTGGTACTTTATCTCCGCTATCCCATGCATCGTAGTAATCACCGTTTATTACTGCGACTGCATGAGTACCAGTTCCTAAAACATATACTCCTTCAGGATGTTCGCTACAGAAGTCTTTAACTGTGTAGCAGTAAGGGCAAGAATTAGGAATAATTTCTCTTATAAAACCTTCACTATATAACTGAGCGCCCCATACATCATCAGAAGATGGCATATCATGCAAGATAAAACCTCTGAGTACAATCTTTATATATGCAGATTCCCAGTCACATTCAGTAGCCGCACATATTGCCCTTACAACACAGTCACCAATATTCTTTTTGTCGGGATTGGGATTAAAATTTATGTATGACATACATAAATGATAGAAAAAGAAAGAGCTATCCACGAGTTCGTGGATAGCTCAAATATGAGTCATTTTTCAATTCAATAACGGTTCAATTAAACGTTGTTGATAACTACTGAAATTGATGTGGCAGAAGTTATCTCAAACTTCTTAATTGTCCTAGCTAAAATATCAGATTCGACATTGATGTAACCCTCAGAGAAGAATTTTATCATCTCTTTACCATCTTCATCAATCAATGTAACTTTTACTCCCTCAGTTTTTAAAGCTGATAAAAAATCACTAAGTAGCATAGCTTATCTCCTCTCCAAATTTTTGAATAACTGCTCCTGAGATTTTGCTAATATTCTCTTTAGCTGAGATACAGATATATCAAATTCCTCAGCTAAAGGTTCATAGCATATCTCATCAATTAACCTACGCTTTAATATGGATCTTGCTCGTTCACCACGAACATACCTATCTATTGCTTCTGCAATTTCATAGTTGTCCATATCATCCAGTTTCATTTCTTACGCCTTCTTGATGCTCGTCTTGTATATTTATTTACTATTACTCTCGCTCTCGCCATAGTTATTTATATCTCCTTTCATATCATTCCCGATGTAATTTGCATTACCATCCTCACTGTCTACTGTAACAGTCGAATACTCATCAACGGGTAAACTGATATACCAGAGAAAACCACCAATAGTAATTAGCCATGCGATTAAAATAACAATGCAAAGTAGAATTAGTCGTTTAATTATTAAAGAGAAGTGTGTAGTTATTCCTTCCAACACAAAGTATGAGACTTTTTCTTTCTTCTCATCTTCCATGGGGTTAATTTCCTTTCTTTAAAATATCATTGACTTTAGCTTGTACCATTGCAGGATTATAACCTGCTGACCTAAGCATTTGTTTTCTAATTGCTCCATTACCCCATTTTCCATCTAAAACTTCTCTAGCAATTTCATCCATTGATTTTAAATCAGCAATGTAGTGAGGATCCCAATCTGTAAGATTATATTTTTTAATACAGTTCATATTTGTTTGTACATATCTACTTGAGGTTGCATAGCCATCAGCTTTAATTCTTTGCAAATAAACTTCAGGAGAATCGGCAGATTTAAGATTACTATATCTTTTTGTCGATATAAAATCAAAGTAACCTTTTACACCTTCTTCCATACTATTATATGCTCTAAAATTATCTCGTATGATTGTCAGAGTTCCTGTGGTATACTCTTCTTTTGTTTTGAGATTTACAGATTTACCTTTCCAAGAACTTCCACATTTCATACCGAAATAATTGTGGAATTTATACGCAAGTAAGGAAGTATCAAATCCACTTTCAATACAGGCTTGTGCTATAATAGGTGAGCATACTTTATAACCTCTCTTTATGGCCTCATCCTGTATTATAGGAGCAATTCTTTGAATAAACTCTTTAGCCTGAGCTGAACTTGCCATGCTTATTTATCCTCATTCTTCATCATGTATACTGCGGTTTCAATAAGTTGAGATAATTGCTTTTGTGAAATCTTTATGCCACAAGAGTTTGCCCATGCAGTAATTCTTATAATAACTTCTTCTTTCTTTACAGAGCCTAAGCTCTCTTTAAAAATAGGATCCTGCTGAACAGACTTTACTGCCTTAATAACTTCACTAAATATGCTATCATCAGTTACTTTGAGAAGTTTAATGCGAAGATAGGGAATAACATATCGCATAATTATGACGATGGACACACAAACAATAAGTTGTAGTACATAAAATGTTACATCACTCATCTGTATTACTCCTCTTTAATTTTAATCTTTTTATCATGGCGCAAAGAAGCAACTCACCACCAAATGCACTAAAGAAAGCGGTTATAAGCGTATCACTAAATATATAATCAGGATAAATAAATTGAAATATACTTACCATTACAGTGAATATCAATAAACAAACAAAAGAAAATATACAATATTTATCTAATACAGATAACTTTTTCTTCATAATTTTCCTCATTTATTAGATAGATATTCCTGCAAAGTCTGTTTAGCTTTTGCTAAATCTTCTGTATGCTCATAATTTGTATGTTGGCAAAAGGCTATTTCAAAATCAATAAAAGCCAACATACAGTTAATGAATACTGTGTTGATTTCCTTCTGGTTTCTATGCTTCTCATGGCTAGAATCTAAGGATTTTTCAATTTCGAGCAATTTCAAATCATTTTTATCTACTCTCTTTTCAATAGCTCTGACCTGCTCTTCCAAAGTGTCATGAGGTTTATTCAGAAATTTATACAGACCATATCCAATGATTGTGATATTAGCTATCTGTAATAGAAGTTTTAAAATTTCTGAAAACTGATTTAGCATATTATTCCTCTACAATCTGTCTTTAGTAAATATCTCAACTAAATTATAACATAAGAAGAATACTTACACTATTTATTTGGATAAATGGGGCAAATAAGCTAGTTGCACAACTGCTTAAACATACTATAACATGATTATAAGAAAATGAAAGAGGAATATTTAATATTCCTCTTTTTCACTGAATAAATCTATTGTGAATTATTCCTCTGACTCAGTCTCTGGTGTAGGTTCGTAAAATGTAACCTTTAACGAACTAACTGTATTTTAGATGGGTCTACATAATACAGATTACCCTTGTAATAAACTTTTGCCCATAATCCATATAGATTTCTACATAGATTTTCTTCAACTTCGATTTCTGAATTTTTGGGAATGTTCTCTATTCCTTGTGCCCTCTGAGTAAAAATATCTGCATTGTATAACTCTTCTAATGATTTTGCTTTAAGCATACTGTTTACCTCGCTTTCGTAAACTCGCTAAAATTGTTATACGCACCAACATACTAGCGATTGTATGCTTTCGTCACGTCTGACTAGGTGCGTATATTTATTATAACTTATTCAATTGTTAGGTCAAATGGAGATTACTCACCATCTGTTGTCGGCTCTTCCTCAACCTCAATAGGTCTAACCCAATACTCGCTCTTGATAACTGCGCCTGTGTTGGTTACTACCATAAGAAGCTCACTTGCGTACTTCTCATTCTTCATAGCACCACCCATCTTTGAATGGAAGTTTGCAATAGCTTCATTTTCTGTGGCATAGGGATAAATG